>JAEEGK010001074.1_pt1 | contig 68115 bp, 36 predicted proteins | sample 8958771 | NCBI WGS metagenome assembly JAEEGK01 (sample SAMN16246547, study PRJNA631951) | gut metagenome | biome: gut microbiome; feature: rumen; material: SC-attached | host: Bos | place: Iran: Karaj | collected 2018-10
CCTTGCCCACGTTGATGAACGCTATGTATACCTTGATCAGATCGGACTTCGCCGATTTCTTGTCCAATGCCTTGGAGAGTGTCTTCGACGCCTTGTCGTACTCCTTCCTGTTGATCTCCTCGAGAGCCGCGTTGAACAGCTCGTCGCCGTCCTTGAAGAATCCGAATGCCATCTGCCTGCCTCTTCGCACGAATTGCATTCCTTAAAGATAAGCATATGCGCACACGGGCGCCCGCGTGACATTCACAGGGTGTCGGGAAGCTCGTCCTGCAGCTCCCTGAGCTCGTTCAGGCAGCGGACGAACTCCTGATGCTCCCTGTCCGCCGCCTCCTTGAACCTGACGGCCTTCTCGTGCTCCTCGTCGGCAAGCTTCCTCGAAGCATCGACCTCCAGCGAGAGCTTCTCTATCTGTTCATGGACGGCCTGCGATTTGGAATAATATTCGACGACCTGCTGATGGAAGCTGTCCCTCTCCTTCTTCATCTCATCGAGGTCGCGGATGCCGTTGGCGCGGGCATCCTCTATGCGTTCCTTGACGGCCTCGCGGTTGGCCTTCGCCTCGCGTGTGAGCTCGTTGTAACGGGCGCGTTCGGACTTGAGCGAAGAGATCTTCTCGATGAGTGAACGGGCGTTGTCGCGGAGGCTGTTCCTGCGCATCTGGCACTTACGCATGTCGTCCTGGAATTTGTCGCGTGCCTTCTTGTGGTTGTTCAGTTCGGCCTGCTTGTCCTTGACCAGTTCGTCGAGCGTTGCTATGTCGTCCGCGATCCCCATCGATCTCACTCCCGTCCCTGACAGAATACCGATTAAGGGCATTAAGAGTAGATAATTGTGCGTACCCGTGTACAGTCTCACCAGGTATGCTTGAAGGTCTTCAGGCAGCCTATGTACATCGGGATCAGACCCGGATGGAGCAATCCCGACAGAACGCCCCAGAGATAGATGTTCCTGCCGTTCCTCAGCATCTTGGATGCCCTGATGTAGTCCTCGTCCTTCCATGACAGCATGGTGTCGCGGAAGCCCATGAACCTCGGTGACGACAGTATGGAACGGTCCCACCATCTCTGGTATGACCCGTCCTTCCCCTCTACGATCTCCTTCGCCGCATTCTGTCCTGATATCAATGCGGCCCTGAGACCGCCCCCGCTGACGGGATTTGCCATCCCGGCCGCATCTCCGCAGATGAACGCTTTGCGGTCGGAGATCTTCGGTACTCCGCCGAAGGGTATGTGCCTCGATCCCTTCTCGATGTAGCTCTCTGGCTTGAGAATTCCTTTCCCGGAACCTATGCTGGACCTCTCCCCGGCGGGGAAGTACCACTCGTAGAGTCCGCGGTACCTCTCGCCCAGGATTATCCTGAAAACGGGCTCGGGATCCTGGTCGGTTATGAACTCGTCCACGGAGATCATGGCGGGACGGGAACCGAAGATGTCGCGGCGCACGACGGAATGGGCGCCGTCGCATCCGAAGAGATATTCGGAACGGATGTCCCCGCCAGAGGTGTGAAGGACGAATCCCCCCTCGGTCCTCTCCGCGGAACGGATCTCCGCATTGACGAATCTGCATCCAGCCTCCTCGCAGCGCCTCCTCAGTTCCGTGAGGAACGCCACGCGGTCGAGTACGTATCCCTTGACTGTCATCCCGATGGTGACGTCCCCGGGGAAGACCAGTTCGGTCCTCTCGATGCGGTTGCGGACATTGTTCGGCTCGATAAGTTCCAACTGTCCGAATGCGGCCTCGCTTATGCCCGCGCCGCAGACGGAGTGGTATCTTGGATAGGATGACGACAGACGCTCGACCACGACGGTATCAAAACCGTTATGTGCCAGATACAATGCGCACGACAGTCCTGCGGGTCCCGAACCCGCCACGGCGGCCTTGGCCTCTGTCATCATGTCAGAAAAGGAAAGGGCGGATGTCCGTGACGGACACCCGCATTCCGGTCTCACGACCTGTCGGCGGTCTCCTTGAGGACCTGGGCGATGAAGGCGTCGACGTCGGCGGATCCGAGGTCTCCCTTGTCCCTGCTCCTGACGGCGAGGTTGCGGTTCTCGACCTCCTTCTCACCGATCACAAGCATATAAGGTGCCTTCTGGAGCTGGGCCTCGCGGATCTTGTAACCGATCTTCTCGTCCCTGTTGTCGATCTCGGTCCTGACGCCCGCCGCCCTGAGTTTGGCGTAGATCTCGTTGGCGTAGTCCCTGGATTTCTCGGAAACGGAGAGCACCTTGACCTGAACGGGTGCGAGCCATACGGGGAACTTGCCTCCGTACTGCTCGATCAGGATACCGATGAACCTCTCGATGGATCCGAAGATGACACGGTGGATCATGATCGGCCTGTGGGGTGCGTTGTCGGCTCCGGTGTAGTAGATGTCGAACCTCTGGGGCATCTGGAAGTCCAGCTGGATCGTTCCGCACTGCCAGGTCCTTCCGAGGACGTCCTGCAGGTGGAAGTCGATCTTGGGGCCGTAGAACGCTCCGTCGCCCTCGTTGATCACGTAGGGGAGACCGAGCTCCTCCAGAGCGGTCTTGAGGCCGTTGGTGGCCATCTCCCACTCCTCGTCCGTACCCATGCTGTCCTCCGGCCTGGTGGACAGCTCCACGTGGTACTTGAATCCGAATTTTGTATAGACCTCATTGATGAGCCTGACCACGCCCTTGATCTGGTCGGTCACCTGCTCGGGGGTCATGAATATGTGCGAATCGTCCTGGGAGAAGCACCTTACCCTCATCAGACCGTGGAGGGTTCCCGACTTCTCGTGCCTGTGGACGGTACCGACCTCGGCGAGCTTGAGGGGGAGGTCCCTGTAGGAGTGGGCCTCGTTCCTGTACACCAGTACGGCTCCGGGACAGTTCATCGGCTTGATGCAGAAGTCCTCGTCGTCGATCTTCGTGGTGTACATGTTGTCCTTGTAGTGGTCCCAGTGGCCGGACATCTCCCAGAGGTGCTTGTTCATCATGAGAGGCGTGGATATCTCCTTGTAATCCTCCCTGACGTGGAGCTCCCTCCAGTACTGCATGAGCGTGTTCCTGAGCGTCATTCCGTTGGGCAGGAAGAAGGGGAATCCGGGTCCCTCGTCCATGAGCGCGAACAGGCCCATGTCCTTTCCGATCTTCCTGTGGTCCCTCTTCTTCGCTTCCTCGATCATCGCGAGGTGCTCGTCGAGCTTCTCCTTGCTCTCGAACGCGGTACCGTAGATCCTGGAGAGCATCTTGTTCTTCTCGCTTCCGCGCCAGTATGCGCCTGCGAGGGACATGAGCTTGAATGCCTTGACGGCCTTGGTGTACAGCGCGTGGGGTCCTGCGCACAGGTCGGTGAACTCGCCCTGCTTGTAGAAGCTGATGGGTGCGTCCTCGGGGAGGTCCTCGATGAGCTGGACCTTGTAGATCTCGCCCTTGCCCTTCATGAACTCTATAGCCTCGTTCCTGGGAAGGGTGTACGTCTCGAGCTTGAGGTTCTCCTTGACGATCTTCTTCATCTCCGCTTCGATCTTGTCGAGGTCCTCGGGGGAGAATCCTCCTTCCTTGTCGAAGTCGTAATAGAATCCGTCATCGATGGCGGGACCGATGGCGAGCTTGGTACCGGGGTAGAGTCTCTGGACCGCCTGTGCCATGATGTGCGATGCGGTGTGCCTGATTACAGGCAGTTCGTCATCCGTTTCCTCTACTCTTCCGTCGCTGTATAATGCTTTCATCCGAATCTTACTCCGAGCCCGAGCTACAACCCCGGGACTGTTTGATGAAGGTTGGCATGCCCTATCTTACTTATAAAGGTATCAAGCGCACGCGCACGATGGTGGTTTGACAGTGGGAATGATGAGGGATTGTGATGATGACGATTTTCGTAAGAAAATATTATATAACGATATTTAGTTACGACAATCGTGATAATTACGAACTATGTCATCGAGGATCACCTCATTGACTATTCTAACAAGCCCTGCAAGATCGGACGCTTGGTCAGGGACGGAAAATACCACAGGATCATCCGGGGGCTCTATGAGACCGACCCCGAGACACCTGGACAATACATAGCGCAGGCGATCTGCAACCCCTCGTATCTGTCCTTCGAATACGCCCTGTCGAGATACGGACTGATTCCCGAGGCGGTGTTCGGATTCACCTCCGCATCGTTCAGGAAAAAACGCCAAAAAGAGTATGACACACCTTTCGGATACTTCACTTTCAGAGATGTGCCAGATGCCGTTTTTCCCTACGGTGTCAGGTTCGTCTCGGAGAAAGACAGAGGCTATTGGATCGCGGACCCCGAGAAGGCGCTCTGCGACAAGGTGTACACGATCAGCCCGGTCGGAAGCGAGAGAGCGATGCGTACTCTGCTGTTCGAGGACCTGCGCATCGATGAGGACGGTTTCTCGGAACTCGATACTGATGAACTCACGAAACTGTCCACCATCTACGGGTCTAAGAACGTCAGGCTTCTGGCCAAAATAAGGGAGAAGATGAGATGAACGACTACCTTACAGATATGTTCGAACGGACCGATGCGAGGATGGATGCCAATCAAAGGATCTGCGAGGTCCTTCAGCGTTTCGCGATATGCTCCCTTTCGGAGTCCGGTTTCTTCGAGGAGGCGGCCTTCGTCGGAGGAACGGCCCTCCGTCTGTTCCACGGACTGGATCGTTTCTCCGAGGACATCGACCTCACACTGCTGGAACCCCAAAGCGACTTCGATCTCGGACCCTATCTCTCCAGACTGAAGGACGACTTCTCATCCGTGGACCTCGACGTGGAAACGAAGGAGAAGGACAAGACGTTCGAAAGCAAGATGAGGTCCGCGTTCATCAAAGGGGACAGCAGGGAGATCCATCTGCAATTCGGAGCCAATTCCGACAATGTCCAGTTCAATCAGCGCATCGTGATTAAACTCGAACTCGATGTGGATCCCCCGTCAGACTACAAGACCGAGATCAGACAGGGCATCATGCCGTATCCACATACCGTCAGGATGTACGATCTGCCGACAATGCATGCTTGCAAACTCCATGCGATACTGTGCAGAAACTGGAGAGACCGTGTTATAGGACGCGACTACTACGATGTGCTATACTACGCATCGAAAGGAGTCGGGGTCAACACATCGCATCTGGTGAAACGCCTTGAACAGTCCGGAATCGAGGTCACGGACGGAGAAGAAATACGGACCATGCTGAAGGAAAGGTTCAAAAACACAGATTATACCGATGCTATATCTGATGTGAAACCGTTCGTAATCGACAAAAACAGACTTCGTAACTGGTCACCCGATCTGTTCGTATCGATAGCTGACGGGCTCGAATTCATCTGAACATACAGGATTTTATACGCCGATTCGATGGGGTGTCCATGCTTCTGAAAGCCCAGTCGGTCTCCAAGGCGTTCGGCCCCGTCAAGGTGCTGAAGGACGTCAGCCTGCAGATCAACGAGGGCGACCGCATAGCCATCATCGGACCGAACGGTGCCGGGAAATCCACCTTCCTGAGGATACTCCTCGGCGAGGAGAAGGCCGATACCGGGGAGATCACCCGCAGGACCGAGAAGATAGGATATCTGCAGCAGTTCACCGAGATAGAGGAAGGTGAGACCGCCAGGGACATCCTCGAGGGTTCGTACACGTACGTCGAGGAGATCAAGCGCAGGATACGCGAGATAGACGACACGATGATGGCCGGCGGGGACATCGACTGGAACGCGCTGGCGGAGGAGAACGCCGAACTGGAAGGGAAACTGGCCAAGTTCGACCAGGAGATAGACGGCAAACTGCAGGCGGTCTTCGACCAGGTGAACTTCCCCAAAGAGATAATAGACAGGCCCATGAGGTCCCTCTCCGGAGGCGAGAGGGCGAAGGTCATAATCGCCAAGCTCGCCGTACAGATCTCGGAATGCGACCTGCTCATACTGGACGAGCCCACGTCCCACCTCGACATATCCACCGTAGAGTGGATGGAGAGGGCGATACTCGGATCAAGATGCGCCGTGGTGGTCGTCAGCCACGACAGGTACTTCCTCGACAGGATAGCCGTGCGCACGATGGAGATCGAGAACGGGAAGTCCAGGGAGTACAAGGGCAACTACTCCGCCTACGTGGAGAAGAAGAACCTCGACATCGAGAGGCAGATGAAGGAGTACGAACGCGCCGAATCCGCCAAGAAGAAGCAGCAGGACCTTGCCAACCAGATGGCCCACGACTACCGCAGGTACACCACGTCGTACAAGTCCCGTCTCACCATGATAGAGAAGATGGAGGACAAGGAGCGTCCCGAAGAGTCAAAGGATATTAACATCAGGATACAGGCCGCCCACAAGGCCGGGAAGAACGTCCTGATCGCCAACGGGATGTCAGTGGAGCTCGGAGGGAGGACGATCCTGAAGGGCGTGGACCTCGACATAGAGAAGGGGGACCACCTGGGCATATTCGGTCCCAACGGAGCCGGTAAATCGACGCTGCTGAAGGCCATACTGGGAGAGGTGCCCTGCAATGGCGAGATGTGGCTAGCTCCCGGAGCGAAGGTCGGATACTACTCCCAGAACCAGGAGGGGCTGGACCTCAACCTGACCGCGGAGGAGCAGCTGCTGAACGTCATCGGGCAGGACAGGAAGGCCGACGCAAGGAACATGCTGGCACAATTCCTTCTGACCGGCGAGACTGTCACCAACAAGATGTCCACGCTGTCCGGCGGACAGAGGGCGAAGGTGGCCATGTGCATAATGATGCACGGCGAGAAGAACGTCCTGATCCTCGACGAGCCCACCAACTATGTGGACATACAGTCGAAGCACATCCTGGAGCAGGCGCTGGCGGAGTACGACGGCGTTGTGATCGCGGTGACGCACGACAGGTACTTCCTTGACAACGTGTGCAACAAGGTGGCCGAGGTATCGGAGGGGACGGTGAAGGTCTACAACGGCAACTACACCGACGTCAAGGGACATCCGGAGCCCGTGAAGCCCGCCGATCCCGGGGTGACCTACAGGGTGCTGGCGCCGTTCACGAATTGGGTGAACGGCAAGAAGTACATCAAGGGCGATAAAGTAATAGTGCACAAGGCGGACGAGAAGGGATTCGAGAACGCTTTGAACCAGGGCAAACTCAAGAAGCTCTGAACACCCCGGAACGCATGTGCCAGATATCCGATTTTTACATCTAGGGTATCGTATCAGCTGGTCGCGGGCGTGAAGTAGAACACGAACTTCGTACCCTCGAAGGAGGAGAGCGTCTCCCACAGGGGATCCTCGGTCACGTCGATGTCGGTGTACGTGATGGTGATGGTGAAGTCGTAGTACAGCAGTGTTTCCTCATCGTAGGTGAATGTGATCTCGGGGTCCATCACGATCGTTCCCGTACGAAGTCCGGTCACCACCGGCGAGACGGTACGGTCGATACCGAAGTTGTAGGGTGTGGGGTGATTGTCGTCGTCGACGATCGTGAAGCTCATGCTCTCGATGAGTGCCCATGCTGCATTGTTGGCCATCTGGCACTGCAGCTGGAACTGCCCGGGTCCGGTGGTCGCCACCCTGTATCCCGATATCTCGACGGTCACACCCCTTTCGAACGCGGGCACCTCCAGGGGCTTCGTGATCGGCTCTCCGTTCCTGAAGAGATCGATCTCCTCCTTGTCCACGTCCATGGTGTTGTGCTCGCTGTACGTGTTCCCCATGTATGCGGAATACCCGATGCCCGCAGCACCGAGAAGGATTACTGCGACCAACGCTATCCCGATGACCGTAAAGAGCTTCCTGTCCATCTTCACACCCCCACCGTCGTACGAAACTTGAATGCTATGTCGTCCAGCGGAGGCTCCGGTTCTCCAATGGCGACATCGGCATGGACGAACAGGCAGAGCTTGATGCTCTGTGTCGTGAGACCGTTTATCGTTATGGTCCCGGGGAACGCCGCGTTGACGCGCGTGTCGTCGTCGCTGGGGTCGGTCCAGTAGCTGATGTAGAAGGTACCCGTCATCTTGTCCGTGTCGTTCACGCCCACCGTAAGGGAATATGTGGGCATGGGGTCGGAACCCTGTTTGGAGACCGTCAGATCGAACTGCACCACCTCTGTGACGGGGATGACGCCGCCGACGTCTATCGATGTCTTGTGGTCGGGTATGAACTGCATGGTGCGTCCGTTCTCGTCTATCATGATGTCGCTGCGGTACGTGATCTCGGATGTGACCGCGGAGCTGTACTGCGAATCGCCGAGGGCGACGGTTATGAACACCGAGTCGTTCGTATCGCCGGTGTTGTATGTCCTCGCCTCGCCGGTGTAGGCGTATCCCACGTTGATCAGGGCTATGGCGAGCATCACCGCGGTGATGCCTGCAAGGACGCTCGTTGCCTTCATGCGCCCACCTCCGGCATCGGGATGGCGGTCAGGGCACGGTAGAAGTACACCGTGAGACCCGAGGCCTCCGCAGCGGGGTTGGTGGCCCCGTAGCCGACGTACTGCGCGCCGTAGAAGGTCGGGTGCTCCGTATCGACCATGTCCGTCCTCGCCGGCAGCGTCACGATGCAGCTTCCGTCGATGAATCCCGTGAGGTCCGCATGGCGGTATCCCGTACCGATGGATGCGGCGTACTGTCCGCCCGTGGCGGTTATGCGGGAGCTGTTGGTTATGGATATGGTGCACAGGCCCTGCGCGGTGCCCGCGAACGCCTCGTATCCGGAACCTATGGCCGCTCCGTAGATGCCTCCGACGGCCGTCACCGCGGAGTTGGATATGCTGATGTCAATCTTCTGTGTAGCGTCATCCTCTGCCTGCGCGCCTCCGCCTATTCCTGCGGAGTACGATCCTCCTGTGACCGAGGATATCGTGGAGCCGGTGATGATGACAGATGCCGGCGCATACCTGATGGAACCGATACCTGCCGCGTTGGAACCTCCGGTCACGCTGCTTATTGTCGATTCCATGATGCAGACCGTGAGGCCTCCGATACCCGGTCCTCCCTCCTTCTCGCGGTCGCCGGCATCGCCGGTGGCGATACCTCCCTGTACCGTTCCCAGGGTCGAGGAGACGATGAGGACGAAGGCTCCGTTACCTCCGATACCGTATCCGCGGACGCCGTAACCGTATGCGTTCAGTCCGCCGAGGTCATCGATGATTATAGTTCCGGGGGTGCCGCCGGCATAACCGATACCGCTTCCGCCCACGGAGTCGCTGTCGACGCCTCCGTTACCTTTCACTGTGAGCGTCCCCGCTCCCGTTACGGTGAGGGCCGCCGTGGTGCATACCTTGATTCCGTCGCTTCCGGAGGCGCCCGTGAGGCTGCATATGCCCCTGATCAGCAGTGTGACGTCGCACCCGTCGCCGATGGTCACAGCGGGGCCGGAAGGGGCCGTTATCGAGACGTTGTCGAGCGCCACCCTTATGGAGGCGCCGTCGACGGTCTTTTGGACGTCCCCTTGTCTTACGGTCGTCTTTCCGTTGGCGTAGCTGACGGTGACCGGCCCGGTTCCGCTGAACGAGATGTCCGCGGCTGCGGTCTTGGAGGTCACCGTGGATATGTGTCCGCCCACGACCATGAGCGTACCATTGTAGTAAGTCACGGTGTAGTTCGGGGAGGTGTTGGTGATGTTCACCGAGCAGACCGCGGATCCGGGGTCGGTGACCGTACCGGTGTATGAGGTCACGCTGGAGCCGGTGGTGAGGCTTCCGCCTTTCAGTCCGAAGACGGAGTACGAGTCGCAGGTGAGCGCGGTACCGTCGTAGACCTTGGTGTTGCTGTCTGCGATGACGATCACCGGGCGGGCGGCGAGCTTGAGGGTGAACGTGCCTGTGTAAGCATGGTTGACCGTGCTCATGACGTAGCGGGTCTCCCCGTCTACCTTGTAGGTGTAGACCTTCCTGGGCGTGAACGTGTATGTGAACGTCTTGTTGTTGAGTGTGTCGCCGACGTCCGTGATGGACACGCTGGATACGTGGGTATCGTCGTATTCGTAATCCACAGCGGACACGTTCAGCGGGACGTCTATCACCGGTATGACGTCCACGAACCGTTCCGTTCCGTCGTACATGAGGTCGTAGTCCCCGGACACCATCGGCACGTACCTGGCGTACAGCGTGGTGTTGCCCGTGATCTTGAAGCAGTAGTGGCTATCGCTGTACGCGATGTCCGGCTGCTTGTTGTATTCGGTGTTGGTGTACCATCCGTCGAAGTAGTATCCCTCTATGTACAGGCGCGAGATCCACTCGTAATCGGCGATGTTCAGGTACAGAGGCTCGCCCTGTGCCACCAGCTGCGTCAGCGAGGGATCGATCCTCGGGATGCCTCCCTCAGTTCCGAGGATGAAGAACGTGACGCGCTCCCCGACCCATTTCGACTTGATGGTGATCTCCATGTCGCCTGACACGAAGAACTGGATGATCCACTCCTGCATGGAGCCCTGTTTGGCTGGCTTGAGCGGGTAGGAATCCCCGGTGGTAGGGTTGAGGTACGTGGACTTGCTCTCGTCGAGGGTGTACGATCCGGTGAACACCAGGGTCAGCCTGATGATCGAACCGTATCCCAGCGGATCGGTGGTGACTGTGACGGTGTGGTTGGGTCCGTCCTGCTTCAGCGTGGCGGGCTCCGGCTGACCGTTGAGGTCGGTGATAGTCGCCAGACGGTTCGCCCAGTCGGTGACTATGAACTTTATTCCGGAAGAGGTCTCCTTGACGGCGGTGTTGATGTCGGTGACCTTGTAGGTTACCTCGTTGTACACGAAGGTGTTGTTCTTGCTGACCTCCTTTCCTGCTTTATCGATGACGGTGACGAAGTGATTCACATCATCGGTTATGATGAACTTGACCCCTTCCAGCGGTTCCCCGCTTCCGACCGTGTACGTGGTCTTGACGTTGTCCGTGATGAACACGACATCGTCGAAGAGCATGGGCTCCGTACCCTCGGTACCGGATACGGACACCGTCTCGTCGTACACGATCCTCAGGGTGTAGGTCTTCGAAACCCAGTCATACGAGATGACGGTGTCGCTGACGATCTTTCCGCCTGCGGGTACTCCGCTCCAGTTGCCCTGGGACATGTCGTAGTACTCGGTGTAGGGGGAGTAGTTGCTAAGCACGTATGCGGTGCCTCCGATGGTAAGGATGGTGTTGTACGTGCCGGAGACACTCACGGCGGTGTTGTAGGGTATCGAGAGCGCCACGGCCTTTCCGAGGTTGTCGGATTCCTGATGGATCTCCGCCAGTGACGTCACCACATGGACGGTGTACTTGCGGACGTCCGAGGTCTCGCTGAGGGTGATGTTCTTGGCCGTGACGTCCGCCAGGGTGATGGAGTACCCTTCTATGGGTATCTCGATGGGCGAACCGTTCCTCTCCCATCCGTCGTAGTCGGTGTCGACAGTATCCTCGGTGTGCACCAGCGGGACGGTCTGTCCGTAGGCGTACTGCACCACCGTACCGTCGTGGTTCGCATCGTGGATGGTGACGTTGACCACGGCGCGGTAGTATGTCACTATGACGACATATCCCGAAGCGGGTACGACGTCGATGGGGTTGTTAGTCACCGGCGTGGACGAGTCGTAGACCTTCGTCTCCAGATATGACGCGGTGACCACGTTGGAGTCGTCGGTGTCGTAGGCGGACACGTATCCGGACTTGGGGTCGACGGTGTAGTGGACGTGTCCGTTGTGTATGACCGTCACGGGGCTGGATACGGAGTACGTGCCGTTGAGGAGCTCGGTCCTCAGCCAGATCGTGGTCGTGGTCGAGGCCTCGAGGTACAGTCCGTAGATCTCCACAGGGGTCGTGGGGTTGCCGTCGAAGAGGAGTGCGCTTGTAACGGGGTCCGGGTCCGGGCCTGCGGGCAGGACGTACCATGCGTAGACCATGTAGGATGTATTGGGCACGGTCACGTATGCGGAGAGCACATCGAGGTAGCCGTCGCCGTAGTGGACGCCGGTCGCCGGGACCTGGACGCCTGTCGTCCCGGGCGTTTTACTGGTTCCGTAGTAGATGGTAACGGTGTACGTGGCCTCCGTGATTGTTCCGAGAACAACCTTGTTGGTCACGTAACTGGTGACTGTGACGACCTTCTCGGTACCGAGGCTGTGGTCGATATGGGTGCTGTCGTCGGGGTAGTTGTAGTAATAGTATCCCGGTTCCAGCGTGATCGTGACGTCGGTGGACGCGTCGACGCCGGCCGGATTGTCAGTGAGGTTGTAGTTCAGCACGTACTCCTTCATCGCCGCGATTCCGGAACCCACTCCCGCGATCTCCTCGCTGGACGGGTCCGTGATGTGGTTCTTTATTCCGTTGCTGTAGATCGAGATGTAACCGTAGCGGTAGATGACGTCCCCGTGGATGACCAGCCTCTCCATGTTGCTGCAGGTCAGGACGGCGTCCGGAGCTATCCCGACCACGGTGTATGTCCCTCCACCGGTGACGGTGTTGCCGATGGTGATGACCTGTGTGTTGTTGTACACCTTGGAGATCGTGGCTCCGCCGTCCGCGGGGTTCGTGATGGCGAAGTCCACGTTCTGGGTGCTGTCGTGGCCCGTGGCCGCTCCTCCGGGTATGTTCGCCATCGAGTAGAGCTCCTTCGGGGTCATGATATAGTACACGTTCTGCAGCGTGGTGGAGGTGATCGGCAGTCCGAGGTTGTACTCCCCGTCGAAGAATCTGCCTTCGAGGTAGATGTTGTGGGTACCGAGGATGGCGGTACCGGTGTACTGGATGATCGTGTGGTGGTTTGCTCCCAGATCCGGGGTGTAGACGGACTCGGTGAAGTAAGTCTTCTCCTCACCGTTCTTCCAGTAGAGGTTGGGGATGCTCCCCTCGTCCACACTGCCTCCGACGTACAGTCCGTCGAACTCGATGTAGATCCTCACGATCTGGGGACCGATGAGGTATGCGGAGATGTTGGTATCGCCCTGTACGATGAATGTGGTGGATATGCTGTATTCTGCGCTGAACAGTCCCTCGCCGCTGCTGTACCAGTGGTGGAACTCGTATCCCGCGTCGGGGGTGAATATCAGGCTGACGGAGTCGCCGTAGAAGAACGACGCGTCGTCGAATTCCACGGGGGTGCCGTTGTCGTCATAGAAGGCGACGATGGATCCGTGGGCGGGTTTGGCTATGGATACGCTGTACGGGATCCTCTCCCACTGCGACTGGAACTTGATGACCAGGTTGTCGGTCACATCTCCGAACATGCGCTGTTTCCCGAGCTGGGTGATCTTCATGGTCTCCACCGTCTCGTCGGAGATCTTGAACTGGGCGATCCACGGGTATGTGGCCTTGTCCCCTCCGGTGTTCTTGTAGACGTGGAGCACGATGAGGGTACCGGCGGCGTAGAGGTACGGTTCGTCCCTGACGAACACGGCCGAACCGTCGGTGGGGTCCGCAATGCACCATCCCTCGAGCGAATATCCGGGACGGGTCGCACCGTTGAGCTCGATCTTTAGGTCGTAGTAGCTGTCCTCGACCTCCTGGTAGGGGAATATGAGGAACGATGACGGGGGATCGACCAACGCCAGGTTGTCGACGGACTGTCCCTCCACTATGACTGCTGAATCCATGTCCACCCTGAGTGCGACCTTGGCCACCTTTGCGGTCAGGATCACGACGTAGTAACCGTCCTCGGTGATGTACCCTCCCGCATTCATGGCGAGACGTTCCGTCTCGTCCAGGTACGTGTCGGTGTACACGGGCACAGCCTTGCCCGAAGCGTCGACCACCAGGAACGTCCAGTAGATGAATTTGTATCCTCCCGAGGAGTACTGGGGCATCAGCTCCAGGTTGTACTGTGCCCATTCCAGCAGGTACATGCTGGTCTCCCCGCCGGATGTGGTGAAGGTGTCGTAGGTGTTGAACTTCGTACCGAACTCCATAATCTGGCAGTCGATTATGTCGCCGCTGTGGTGCTGGGCCTTCGTGGGGTCGAGGTACACGTTGACGGGTCCGGAACCGAAGTCGACCTGGAACTTCACCTTGACGTCCCAGCCCAGCCAATAGGCGTAGAGGGTCATATTGTCCGTCACCTCGTCCGTCTCGAGGTCCCAGTGGTTGTGGTAATCCGTATCGGTGTACCAGCCGCCGAAGCTGTAACCAGCCCTGACTGGGTCGGGCATGCTTCCGATGTACCCGCTGGGCATGGCCACGTAGACCACCGACGACGTACCGTCCATGTAGTCCAGAGTGACCTCGTACATGTAGCGCGCGTAGAGGTCCATGTCCCTTATCAGCGGGAATGTGAACGTATACGGGTTGTTGAACGAACTGTCGGTGTACCATCCGACGAAGTTGTCGTCGGTCGGAGGACAGTCCGGCAGCGTGATGGATGTGTTGTATGAATACGTGTACTTCAGTTGTGTCTTGTCGTTGACGTGGAAGGTGACGCTTACATCCGGTGTTCTCAATACGTTGATGGTGAGGGTGAACGATTCGACCGTCGCACCGTCCTTGGCTATGCGCACGCCCATCTGATAAGATTCCTCGGTCATGCTGGTGTACGAGTTCACGCTTATCCTCAGGGATGCGTTGTATCCTCCCTGCAGGGTACCGATCATGGTCGGGGATACCGACCCGTCGGTGCGCAGGACGAACGTTCCCAGGTTGTCCGTCCAACCGGGGGTGTTGTTCATGTTCTTCACCGACGTGACGTTGAATGCGGTGACTCCTGTGGCCCCGTTGACGGCTGTGATGGAATCTATATAGAGGTTCGCACCGGCATTTCCGGACGGGATGAGGAAGATCGAGGAACCTGTGCCGTCCACGATGTTGACGTCCAGTTCGGTATCGCTTCCGAATGTCGAGTTCGTCGCGTAGATGTGCACCTTGGTCTGGATGGAGTTTACGACGATGTACGCATCCTGGTTGTTCAGTTCGACTTTGACGACCTCGTTGACGCATATGATCACGTAACCCATGTACTTGAACTCGGGAATCTGGCTGGCGACCTTGATGACCATATAGGGGTTGCGTACCGAAGCTCCCCCGGTCTTCAGACCGAGGATCGGGTCGCCCTGACCGAGGTCGTTCCTCATGATGGCACCCTTATCCGGCTGCTGTTCATCATCGGCGAACACGAGGCATTGGCCCGAGTCGTCATCGCATCCGAATCTCACCTGGAACTGTCCGGTTAGGATGGCCTCGTTGGTCGATATCGAATTGGCATCCCCGGGAGAATCGGGGATGTACGTACCGCCGGTGTATCTGTAGCTGGACCCGCTCTGGAGCGAGGGCATGTCGACTTTGACTTCTCCGACTTCCGGTCCGTTCTCCACGGTCACGGTGGCCTCGTTGTTGATGGCACCGGCGAGATACCAGCAGCGGCAGTCCGCCGTAAGGTCGGAGTGGTCGGCCTTCTCGAAGGTTCCCGCCTTGAGGATGACGAACCCTCCCTCGGAATTGGGGTCTCCGAGTGCCATGACTCCGTACTGCTGCTCGTTGCTCCTGGCGGCAAGGATCGTGAATCCGTTCACCATGCCGTAGGATTCGGTGTAATGGGTCGCATCGGTCCACTGGATGCTCTTCACGATGAACAGGTTCCCTCCTCCGACGACGATCTTGTTGAGCGGGGATGTGGAGGTCGTGGGGTCGTCATGGCTGTTCAGGCTGTTCAGTTCGTATACATAGTCTATCGCACCATTCATTACCAGCGTGGTCCCGTTCTTCAGGTCGAGGTGCTCTATCCTGTACAGGGTGTAATCGGTGTCGATGACGTTGTGGAGACTGTTCTCTATGGTCGCCCTTCCGTTGAGCTCGAGGACGCAGCCTTCGAGTATCACGTTGGTGGCGCGGTGGATCGCCTCCGCGGCATTTACGGAGAATGTTGTGAGGTTCTTGAGATGGATGGTGGTCTCGCCTTTGGTCAGGCACGAGTTGCCCGATCCCATTATGGTTCCGGAGAACGAGATGTTGTTGGAGACAGTGTTCTGCGCCATGTACAGGTGTCCGGTTCCCTGGACCATCTCCTGTTTGAATGCCTGGGAACTGTCCGTGAGCACACCCACATCCCCGCCCAGATAGATGGATCCGCCGATCGCCAGTGCGGTTTCAGGTTCGGTGTCCGCTATGAGGGAGCTGCTGTCCGCCATACCGAGGCTGTCGGCGCCGACGAACATGTATACGTCTCCGTTCGTGGTACCCTGGAATCCTCCTCCGAAGATCGATCCGCCGATGCTTCCCGCTTTGATATAGATGTATATATCGGCGGCAAGGCTGTCATTGACACCGTCAGTACCCAACGCGGATCCGCCGTAGATCGATCCGACGATGTTGGCCTTGCCTCCGACGGTTATCCTTCTGGTGTCCCTGACGGACATCCTGTCGAGGGTTCCGAGTCCTCCTCCGTATACCATCGCCATGACGGTACCGCCGGTGATGTGGACAGCGGTTCCTCCGTAGAGCTTGCCTATCTGGCCTCCTCCGTATACTGAACCCTGGATGACGCAGTTACCGCTGATGTTGACGGCGGTGTTACCCGTGACCTTCGCGTATTCCGCATACTTTGTTGTATTGATCTTGTACTCGAAGGTGACCTTGGTGGTGCTGTTCAGATTCTGCTTCGCCCAGGGGATGTATGCCAATTCAAGGTCTTCGGTGAGGGACAGGTCCTTCTTCACCATCTGCTCCGGGTCCGCTAGGGCCGGCGTCACATTTGGGGTCTTATCCCTAATCGCGTAGAGGGATGCGTATTCGCTGTCTATCGCATTGTATGTCCCCGACGGTATGGTGTCTAATCCTCTGCCGGCACCGAATACGTTTCCTGCCACCTCTCCTCCGGAGATGTTCACGGTGACATTTCCTGTCACCATGGCGACGTTCTCTTTGAATTCGCTCAGCGTACTGCTGCCGATATCTCCATATTTGTTAATTGCGGCTACCGATTTGCCTCCGCCGTATACGCTGCCAGCAATATGACCGCCGGTTATATTGATCGTGATGTCGCCATACACGTAGGCGATACCCGTGGTGTCCGTGTATGCAGGATTTGTGACGATGTTTCCCGAGGTATCGGTGTGCTTTATTTTGACGAGTGTACCGCTTCCGCCGCCGTAGACGTCCCTGAGTATGTTCCCGCCGTTGATCGTGATGTTGATGTACGTCGGTTTGTCGGCGGTGCCTATGGGTCCCCTCAGACCGCCTCCGTAGATGTATGCGATGGTACCTCCGTCTACGGTGACGTTGATGCTCCTTTCCCTTCCGAGGAAGCATGCACCTACCGATTTGTCATAGGTATCGTATCCGCATCCAACCAGATTGGCGATGATGGGGGCATCCCTGACGTTTATGACTATGTTGCCTTCGATGGTGGATGACGACTGTGCAGAGTTGAGCGCATCGGTCATACCTCCGCATGCGATGTATCTCACTATTGCTTTACCGGAGATCTCTAACTCGGCATTATTCGTGATTTTGGAATCAGATGCTCTTCCAGCAGCCTGGATGGCCCATACATCGGATGTACCCGTTAGGAACAGGTGTGTAGATTTTGTTCTGGTGTTCGTGTTTCCACCGACTATCATCGACGACTCTATGATCGGAATGCTACCGGTTTTGGTGATCTTTGTGTCCTCATGTTGACGGTTAAGGAAATAATCGGTGTATGTGTCGGAATACGTGGTAAGCCCAGTCAGGTAAAGGTACAGATCTCCTGTCTCTATCTTGTACTTGGAGTTCGACGGAACGCCTCCGCCCAGGGTATCAAGGACTGATCCGCCGTTCATGATGGTCACTGATTTGCAGTCCTTCTTACCTCCTCCGTAGATACAGGAGAAGGATCCGCTATGGATGATCATCTTGGTATCTGTGGCGATTCCGCCGATGATCGACATATATTGTCCGTATCTCCCGCCAGAGGCGCCATGTCCATTCGTTTTTATCGAGTTGATTCCCGTCCCTATTATGAGAACGTTGCTGTTGGCGTTTACGTCAATGTAGTTGCCTGCTTTGCTCGAGCAGAATCTCATTGAGATGTTGTCTATGATTACGGCGCTCTTCAATGGATAGTCATTGTTCTTCAACTCGCCTTTATCTCCGTCGCCCGGGGTGAGGGTATCGGCCAGTATGGTGGATGAAACATTGTCGATGTTGGCCGCGCGCAGGGTGAATCCGTTCGTGGCGGTGATCTTATCAAATACCTCTGTGGTCAATATCTTTGTTCCAGTAACTGTTACAATGTTCTGGTATTTGCTCCCGGTAGACCATGTCTGGCTGGATGATGGATTGAGGGCTTTGTTGACGACATTATCCCATGTGGCGTAGATGTGTATCTTTCCGTCATCCACGTCCAGATCGACCTGCTGCGAGTCGACGTACCAATGGTTGTCGGAAGAATCATAGAGTATGACGTCTCCTGGGTCGTATGTTGTGGTGGTGAATGCCGAGGGTGTGAACACTCCGGCGGTCACGGTTCCTGCGGTGGCGAACTTCCAGCCGGTGAAGACGTACGTCACACCGGGCTCATATATCTCGTTGCCGCTGCCGTCCTTCGCCAGTCTGAACCACCTCTCTCCCGGGTCGGAGAACTCCCATACCTGGGGGTTGTACTCGGTGGAGATGACCGTACCGTAGTAGGTGAAGGATCTGGATGCGGTGTACGAGGTATTCTCGTTGTAGTCGGTGTCCACGGACAGTGCGCTGTCCGCAGCGTGGTAGACCACGTTCGTTTCGAGGGAGGTCTGGGCGGCAGGTTCCGCACTGGCAACGCCGGACCTGTCGCTAACGACCGCAAATGCTGAGAAAACCATTAAAAGCACGGCTGCAACGGCGAAGATTCTGATACGGTTAGAATGAACCATCCCCTTTGTGCCAGTATTCGACATCGTGATCAGTGACGTCCTATGCATCTATGTAGGCGTTCATAATTTATAAACTTCTTTATAGAACACGCGCGTAATAAGGTAATATTATAGTGTTTTCGACGAATCCTATGCATTCCGTAGGATACGCGGGACCGTTCGGAAACCGACCGCGGGATGTGTCAGTTCATCTTGTCGGTGATCAGCACTCCGCAGATCCCGATGATCAGTACCAGCAGGATGAGTATCGTGAGGGTGCTTATGTCGAACCCGTATTCCGTATGGAAGTCCATGTCGCCCTCGTACTCGTATACGGTATCGGAGTCGACCTTCTTGCCGAGGGAGTCGTACCATCCGTCGATGGGAAGGATCGACTCTGGCGTGGAGGGGAACTCTCCCAGCTTTTCACCGGGGGTGTAGAACCTGGAACCGACGACGTCGTTCCCGGAGAAGAATATGGCGAAACGGGTGTCCTCGGAGCTCTCCCATCTCATGGACACCTTGAGTCCGGACGGGGGGTCGTAGGGGACGAAGGCCCCGGTGCCGTCGTCGACGTAGAGGGATGTGGCATATGCGTGGTTGGGGCTGAGCCATTCCTCGGTGGAGGCAGGTATGGTGCATGAATAACCTCCGATGGGGAACAGATTCTCGGTGTAATCCCCGTAGTGGAGTTTCATCATTTTCCCGGCAACGGCCGGATCCGATGGTTTTATGGAGATCGATACGCGGAACTTGCCGATGTTGCTGTGGAGATTAACTGAGGTGGGCATACGGTCGAGACCGAGGCTGAACACCGAGGAGTCGTGAGTCATACCCTCCGGGGTGACGACAGTGCTCGTGGCGATTGTCGTGTCAGTGAGTTTCAGGAAGGCAGAGCTTCCGTCGGAGTATGTGAATTCGAGCTGGGGGACGTCGTCGGAGGGATCGCAGTATCCGTCCGAAGAAGCGAAGACGGATGCGCATAGAAGGGTCATGATCAATCCTACGACAACGAAAAATCTCGCAGCGATCATACTATCCACTCTTTCAACGCTTATTCGGTATTAAAGGTGTTTCATCTCAGTCTTAAATCGACCCTAATGTTTGTTAATTGGTTGGTTCCCGCCCTTGCGGGCGGGATTTGAGGTTTATGTTCAACTGGCGTCAGTTACAGTAATACCGAAATTGGTAGCTGCAAGATCTACAGGTCCCTCAGTAGATGTCCTATAGGGGTGCGAGTATCCTGTATCCTGTGTTGCTTTGACATTGCCTACATAATTGTCTGGTACGTAAGCGTTCGGAACGTATCCGATGTAGACTGTAACGTCAATGTTCTTGGATGCCTCATTAGCAATTGCAGCCGTAACTTCGACGACTCCAGTGGTACTAGTTCCATCGAAAACGATGAACTTGTCGTTTGCAGCATCATCGCCATCAACATGCAACTGGAAGATATATGCAAAGTCTGCGCTTCCAATCTTGTTTGCATCATTGTATGCGTTGATTGTAATGTTTACTGCCGTAATCGGGTCACCTGTTTCGTTACTGATAGTCAGTACCCTGGGGGTGCTGTTGAGTTTGACCGCTTTGTATGTTTTTGCATATGCAGTCACATCTGTAGCAGCAGGTGATTCGCCACCGTCAAATCCGTATGCCCTCTTCTTTGCTGAATCATAGTAATCATATGTATCGAAGATGGTCTTACCGCTGGTTGAATCGGTGAAGATCGCATTGAAGTTGTCAGGGGTGACTGCCATGTACGCAAGGGTCTGCTCGTCGCCCTGGTTGTATGTACGGGCGGTACCGGTGAACGTTGCGTAACCTACGCCCGCGAAAAGCAGAGCGAGGACAACGATGGCAGTGATGCCCGCTACTATCTTTTTCTTTTGCATTGTTTCATCTCCTAGAAGATATACTATCGAAGACTCCTCTCAGCACCGACGCCGACGACAGCACGCAGAGTGCGGCCAGGGCGACCAGTGCGTTCTCTTTCGCGGATGAAGCCACGACACCGGTACATGTACCGGCGACTTCCCCGTTCACGGACGGGTTCCCGTGTCCGGCCGTTTCGACCGAAACGGACTTGGGATCGGACACGCCGAACGAGCATCCGTCGAACCCGCAGAATTCATACGCTGAGAGAGCTGCATCTATATTGATCGCCTGAAGAAGTATCGGGGAACGAAGACTCTTTTCGACGCTTCCCGCGTTACTGTCATTCATCTCTATCGATATCATGTAGTGCATCTCCGACAGGATAATAATTCAACCTTTTTGTACGATATTTAAGGCTTTGTAGATTATCTACATGAAGAGTAGGGATTATGTGCGATTTTTGTGAGTTTCACTCACTTTTTGGATTGATTCAGACGTGAATCATCATCGAAAAATCTTCAAAAATCACTCAGGAATATTCTGAACTGATGAATTGCGCATCCGCAGGGGGGCTTCCTTTAAGTCATAGTATTTAAAACTATCCTGCATCTAGGATTGTCCCACAATCGGCAGGTAATACAAAACGGATCGTTAGTGCGGGGAGAACGCAGCACGGTGACGTGATAGAACAGGGAAGGATCAAACATACCAAACTAACTTCAAATATTCGGATACGACACAATCCAAAAAATCTGGCCGAACAGCTCTTCGATCGTAATCGTCCTGCCGGTCGACGATGGACATCCAACCCGACAGAACACGGCCGAGTATTCGAGGAGTCTTACGATTACAGGAAGAATCATGATGTGCCAGATAGTAAAAAACCGTACGGCTCACATCGGTTTCTCAAGTATCACGAGTTCCGAACCCGCATCGAAGTCCGCCCTGTGGATAAGCCTCATGCCCCTTTCGATCAGGCGGTCGATGTACTGTTCCGCCGTAGGCAGCCAGCACCCACCGTATCTCTTCTTGCCCTTGCCGTCCCATGTGTTGAGCGACCATTCGATGTTCGAGATCTCGTCCGTGGTGGTCCTCTCGGTGTGCCTGCGGAGGATCAGCAATCCCCCCTTCTTCACCGAATCGAACACCCTGTCGCACATCCTTATGTCCGTGGTGGCCAGGTTGAACGATGAGAACACCACGTCGTACACGCCGATGTCGTCCTTGTAGAAGTCGCCCGCTATGTACGTGATGTCCTTGCCGTACCTCCTGAAGTTCTCCTCGGCGATCTCCCTCATCATGGGCTGGTCGAACACGTACCCTCTGAGATTCGGATACCTGTGGCAGATGGCTATGGTGTACAGCCCGTGCCCTCCGGCGAGGTCCATGAACGTTCCGTATCTGGAGAGGTCGACGTGTCTGGCGATCTCGTCGACCACGGAACCTATCCCTCCGCCCATGCAGGATTCGCTGATGCCCCTCAGCCATCTCTCGCCCATGACCTGGTCGCGGGGGCGGTACTCCGGACCGTTCCTGAGACGGTCCTCCAACTCGTCCCATCTGTCCAATTTCTCGAACAGCGTCTCCAGGTTGTTCTTCTGGTAGGTAGGGGACGAGGGGTCGAGATAGAGCGCGGAGGCCCTGCTGTTGACGTACGTATCGTTCTCCTTCACCAGCAGATCCAATTGTGCCAGACCTCCGCAGAGCATCTCAGTGAGGTCGGGATCGGTGTGTAATCTGGAACTCAATTCCCCCGCCGTGACCGGTACCGAGGTGTGTGCGAACAGGCCGAGCCTGACCGCCGCCCTTACCATATGGACGGAGGCGACTCCCCTCATGTATCCGCCCAGCTTCCCTCTTATGAAGTCGTCGCTGCGTATCTCCGGCGAACGGAGGAGGTCCTCGGGATCGTACTCACTCAAAGGGATCGCCCTCCCTCTCCCATTCGTCGTCCTTGCCAACGACCAGATGGTCGTGGATGTCATGCTCGTGGGCATGGTCGTGATCGTGATGGTGGTGCTCCGCATGCTCGTACTTGGCGGAGTACTTGGGCACCACCAACGGTACGCCCTTGTGGTAGATGATGTCCGACTCGATGCCGTACACCTCCCTGATGAGCTCCTCGGTGATGATCTCCGTACCGCCGTAGGCGAGTATCCTGCCGTCCTTGATGAACATCAGTCTGTCCGAGTAGTGCACCGCGAGGTTGATGTCGTGCATGGTCATTATGGTGCACATGCCCCTCTCGCGCACGATGTCCATTATCATGTGCATCGTCCGGTGCTGATTCGAGATGTCCAGATTGTTGGTGGGTTCGTCGAGGATTAGTACGGACGGCTCCTGGACGATGGCCCTGGCGATCTGCGCCTTCTGGAACTCCCCTCCGCTTATCTCGTCGGTGTACTTCAGGGCGATATCTGACATGCCGAGGGCATCTATGATCTCCGTCACCTTGTCGATGTCCTTCTTGGTCGCACCCCACTCTATGTACGGTTTCCTGCCGATGAGGATGGAATCGAACACGGACATCCTGGATGTCGGTGCGGACTGCGGGACGAAGGCGATCTTCTTCGCCAGCTCCCTCCCGCCCAGCTTGGATATGTCCGTGCCGTCGACCAGTATCTCGCCCGATGATGGCTTGTGGACCCCGCATACGCACTTGAGGAACGTGGTCTTGCCCGTTCCGTTGGGTCCGAGTATGGATATGACGCTGTTCTCCACGGATTGGAAGCTGATCCCTTTCAGGACCTCATTCTTCCCGTATGAGAATCTTATGTCCCTTATGTCGATCATCTCTTCCTGCGCCCCCTGAGCAATATGATTATGAACATCGGGCCGCCGATGGCCGATGTGATGATCCCGACGGGGATCACGGTGTAGAACGCGAACGATCCCACAATGTACGCCAGCAGGAGGACCAGGGCGCCGATTATCATCGATCCGAACAGGACGTACCTGTTGTCGTTGCCTATCAGGCGTTTGACGATGTGCGGCCCCACGAGTCCGATGAAGCCTATCACGCCCATGAACGATACGACCGTGGCGGTCAGGACGGCGGAGAGGACGAGTCCGGCGATGCGCGTGTTCCTCACGTGCACCCCGACACCTCTGGCGACATCCTCGCCGGATTCCAGGGCGTTGTAGTCCCAGCGTTTGTAGATGAAATAGATGGAGACCAGCAGCAGAACGAATCCGACGATGTAGAGGTTCTCCCAGCTGACCTTGCTCAGGCTGCCGAACTGCCAGAACACAATGGCGGATAGCGCCACATCGTCCGCTATGTACTGCAGGAACGCGAGCCCGGCGGAGAATATCGAACTTATGGCCAGTCCCGCGAGGACTATGGTCTCCGGCGTGCATTCCGTTATCTTCACCAGAAGAAGCATCACCGCAGTGGCGACCATCGCGAAGGCGAATGCCATGAACGTGACCAGCAGAGGGCTGCTGACGTTGGCGTATGCGGCGGTCTGTCCTACGATCGTTCCGCCGTTCATGAAGAGGATGGCGAGCGATGCCCCGAAGGCCGATGCGTTCGAAAGACCCAGCGTGAACGGGGATGCGAGAGGATTCCTGAGGATGCTCTGCATGACCGAACCCGCGATGCCTAACGCCGCTCCCGCGAAGAGGGCGGCGACGACCATCCTGAAGCGCAGGTCCCACACGACCGTGCTGTACCACGAACCGTCCCTGTCGAACAGGTACTTCAGTATCTCCCCGTATGTGAGCTTCGTGTCGCCGAGGCTGAGCGTGAAGAGCGACAGCAGGATCAGCGCCGCCAGCGATCCGAGGACGAAGAGTCTCTTCCTCCTGGAGTAGTGCAGGTATCCCTGGCGGGTCTCGTTGACCTCCTCATCGGTCTGGATGCGTTCGACCATCATTCGGTACCACATCTGCTATCAGATAAAAAAAGGGAAAGGGTTTGGACCGCCGTTCAGGCGGCCACAAACTTGTATTCGCTGTCGTGCTCGATGGTCACTTCCTTGAACAGCGGCATTACCTGCCCGTTGGCGGTCGACTTGCCTACGAAGAAGTCGCTCATGTCCTTCAGGACGTTTGCTCCGTGGTCCCCGTAGAACACCGTGAAGACGTTGTTGACCTTTTCCCTGAGCTGCTCCTCGGTGAAGCCTCCGTAGTTGAAGTATGCTACCACATAGGCGCTGGCGAGGGCGCAGTCGTAGTTGATGCTGTCCCAGACGATGGGTACGGTGATGTACATCCTGGGGGCGGACGCGCCCTGGTCGTAGATGTTCTTCATCACGAGCTGGCTGTCCTGAACGGAGATCTTGTCCGACGAGGAGGGGTCGATGAGGATCATGTCGATGTCCATCAGTGCGAATTCCTCGACTGTCAGGACGACCTTGGATTCCGTGGACGTCCCCTTGTATGCGTTGCTGGACCCGGTGAGGTCGAAGGGTATGTATGAGGGGAACGTCGTGGTCAGGGGGTTGCTTCCCGAGATCGTGAGCCCTGCCACGTAGATGTTCTTGTCTGAGGTCCCTTTCAGGGATGCGATGTCCGCGATGATCCCGTTGATGCCGTTGATGAGGCTCTCGGCACGGCTCTCCTGCTTGAACACCTTCCCGAGGAGGTTGATGTTGAATGTCATGAACTCCGCGAGCTTCCCGTCGTCGCCGGTCATGAACTTCATCTGCTGGTCCTTGATGACGACGATGGTGCACTGCTTCTCGAGGATCTCGAAGTTGGCGGTGTAGTTCTTCCAGATGCCCTCGGAGGTTATCACCAGGCTGGGACCCTTGTTCGCAATCTTCTCAACAGTGGCGGTGTCGAGGGCGTTGTTCGCGTGGGACTGCGTCTCGGTGCTGAGCTTGTCGTAGGGGTATGCGTACGAGTATGCCCTTCCGTTCTTGTTATCGGTGATGTCCCCGATATCGACTTCGATGACCTTGTTGGCCACATCGAACATCGATGCGAACCTGAGCGGCCCGGTGCTGCCGATGGTCACGATCCCCTTGTCGAGGTTCTCGGGGACGGAAACGTTCCTTCCCAAGGCGTCGGTGACCTCTCCGGAGGAGCTGTCCTTGTCCTTGTTCATCATTGCGAAACCTATCCCGCCTGCGGCAACGACTATGACCACGGCGGCGATTGCGATGATTGCAGATTTCTCCATGCATCTTGAAATGGTTAGTAATATTTATCCTTAATTCGTGTTACTAGGTGTAGGGGTATGGGTATATACCCATGCGGGTTAGGTATGATACTGGCACATTCAATCGGCAAGGAGACGGAGATTCCCGTCCTTTGTAGTCCTCTTGCAGAACTAAGCGACAGCCTTGAGTTTTTTCCGATTTGTCCGCAATCCTTCTGAGGATACATCGATCATTCGATTGCCTTCGATAACATAATGATTCTCCGAATCGGGGTATCATCATACATTTACTAGGTATTAAAATCAAAATTATACCTGATAAAATAAAATTTACTAGTTATTAAATAGTGGAAAATACCTAGTAAATGTGTGCACAAATACTCCTATGACAAAGTGGCGGACAACCTGCCGCAGGATATCGTCGGTCTGATCGGATTGCTGCATGAGGCCATTGCCAAAGAAGGATTCCGCAAGGAAGCTTACAGGAAGGAGTACTCGGAGATACTGACGATCGCCAAGATCGCATCCGTCAAGTTTTCCAACCAGATCGAGGACATCATCTCCACAGACGAACGCATCCACGAACTGATAGTGCGCGGAGGGACTCCGCTCACGCATTCGGAAGAGGAGATCGCAGGATACGGTACCGCATTGGACCTCATCCACAATGAACTCCTCGATGTCGACATCGAGACCCTGAACAGGCTGCATTCGGTCATCCGGGCCGGCCACCCTGATGATAGGGGACATTTCAAGACGCGCGACAACGCCATAGCGGCGATAGATGCGCAGGGCGGCAAGCGCATAGTGATGCGCACCGTACCGTTCCGGGAAGTGGAGGAAAACATCTCTGCCATGCTGGATGCATACCTCCTGGCGGACAGCGAGGGGATCGATCCGCTCATACTGATACCGTGCATCATACTGGACTACCTTTGCATCCACCCGTACATGGATGGCAATGGCCGCACATCGCGCCTTCTGACCTACATGCTCCTGTACCGCCACGGTATCGATGTGTGCAGATACGTTTCGTTGGACGAACACATAGCGATGACCAGGGACAGATACTACCAGTCGCTGAGGGAATCATCGTACGGATGGGACATCAGTGAGAACACATACGTCCCGTTCATCAGGTATTTCCTGCAGATGCTGTTCGAATGCTACACCGATCTCGATACGAGGTTCGCTCTGATAGGTTCCAAGGCAATGAACAAAACGGAGAGGATCGAACGGATCCTGAAAGAGAGCCTCGTTCCGATCTCCAAGCGGCAGATACAGATGGCGCTCCCGGACATCAGCATCCATACTGTCGATTCCGTGATCAAGAGGATGGTCAAGGAGGGACGTGCGGAGAAGGTGGGGGAGTTCAGGAACGCAAGGTACGTCTACAGAAGGATGTGAATATGAAGGTCAATCGAGGAAATCGATGTTTCCGTCCCTGATCATTTTCCTGTAGAAAGCGGCCACGGCCTCGGAGTGCGTCATCCCGTTCCTTTCCAGGATCTCCTCTGCATCGTGCACCAGGATCGGGTCCATCCTCACATCCACTACCGAATCCCTGAGGAGGTTGGCATTCCTCAGGCCGAGGGATTCGTAGATGTCCGCTATGTACCTGTTGTATCTCACGCCTTTCTTCCGGGCCTGTCCGCGGATGAGTTCGGTGGTGTTCGAACCGTATTGGGAAGCCTTCTTCGTACGATGTGCCAGCATCGGGAATCCGAGTTCTTCGCACACGGTCTTGAGGACCGACTTCCTGTTCTCGAGCGAGGTGGGCCTGAGCTCCGCTGGATCGATCTCCCCGACCCTGCGGATGACCTCCTCGTCGAGATACGGGTAGCACAGTCTCTTCTTGAAATGGGACGCGATCGAAAGCTCGCAGGGCATCGAGACCTTCATCATCCTCTCGATGCCCCAGTTCCTTACCGCCTCGTATTCCTCGTCATTGTCGTTGACGGAGCTGGCGCATCCTCCGAAATACTCGTCAGAACCCTGACCGCTGATGATCACCCTCTCGCCTGCATCGCGGCATACGGTGAAAAGCTGCAGGTCGTAGGATATCGTGAACGGGTCGCTGACCTTCGTGGCGAGTATGAACTCGCGTATGGTGTTCTCTATGTCATCCTCGGATATCCTGCATTGGACCCATGGGATGTCCAGCTTCTCCGCCAATTCCTTCCCTGCGGCCACATCGAAGGAATCGTCGGTACCGCAGGTGTAGCAGGTCACCGATCTGGCATACTTCGATACCAGTGCCGCCAGTAGTCCCGAGTCCATCCCGCCGGAGAAGGCTATGCCCACACGTTTCCCTTCGCAGGACCTGCGGACGGATTCCTCTATCGCGTTGCCGAGAGCTTCGTATCTGGACATCGGACTATCGTATGACGGATATCGGGCATTTACAAAAATGTTAGTTCGAAGAAGGATCCATCTCTATGGGTTCATCTTTGCGATGTCCTTCCCGAGATCCTCAACGCACCCTTCATGATCGCGTTCCTGTTCGATTCCGACGAGAAGTCCAAGATGAACATGTGAGGACGAAGGGGCCGTCAGGCCCTCTCAAACCATTTACACAATTATTCCGCACGTTCTGAAAAGGGTACGTGTATCGTGACGGATTCAGAGGTCCCTGATCGCATCCTTCATGGACTTGACGTATTCCCCGACCGGTCCGGCGGAGTCCCTTCCGTGCTGGGCAACGATCCTCACGATGGCACTGCCGACGATGGAACCGTCGGCGACGGATGCCATGGCCCTGCACTGTTCCGGGGTCGATATCCCGAAGCCGACGGCGCAGGGCGTGTCGGTGTTCTCCCTTATCACGGAGATGATCGGTGAGAGGTCGGTGGTGATGCTGTCCCTCGTTCCGGTGACACCGAGGGAGGACACGATGTAGATGAAACCCTTGGCCTGTCCGGAAATGGCAGCGACCCTGTTCTTCGACGTAGGGGCGACCATTGACACCAGGTCCATGCCGTAGCGTTCGCATGTCTCCCTGAACTCCGCGCTCTCCTCGTAGGGGACGTCGGGCAGGATGAGGCCGCTGACACCTGCCTCGCTGGCTCTTCTGCAGAACCTGTCCGTTCCGTAGTGGAACACGACGTTGGCGTAGGTCATGTACACCATGGGTATGGACACGTCCTTCCTGAGCTCCCTGGTGAACTCGAAGATGTCGTCGGTGGTGACCCCGCCGTCCAGTGCGCGCTTGTCGGCCTCCATGATGACGGGCCCTTCGGCGGTGGGATCGGAGAAAGGGATCCCCAATTCGATCAGGTCCGCACCGTTCTCCACGGCCGCCCTCACCACCTTGCCGGTGGTCTCGAGGTCGGGGTCCCCGCAGGTGATGAAGGCAACGAACGCCTTCCCGTGGTCGAACGCCTTCCCGATGTCACTCACGGATATCCTCCCCTCTGTACCTTGCGATCGCGGCCACGTCCTTGTCCCCGCGGCCGGAGACCGTGACCACTATGATCTTTTCCCTGTCCATCTTGGGCGCCACCTTCATGGCATAGGCGAGCGCGTGCGACGACTCTATGGCAGGGATGATGCCTTCGCATCTGGAGAGGTATTCGAACGCCTGGACGGCCTCCTCGTCCGTCACCGCGACGTACTTGGCCCTCCCGATGTCCGCCAGCCACGCGTGCTCCGGTCCGATGCCGGGATAGTCCAGGCCCGCGGATATGGAGTACACCGGGGCGATCTGTCCGAAGCCGTCCTGGCAGAAATAGGACTTCATGCCGTGGAATATACCGACGGATCCGGTGTTCATGGTGGCCGCGGTCTCTGGTGTATCGATGCCCTTTCCGGCGGCTTCGGCTCCGATGAGCTCCACCTGTTCGTCCTTGATGAAGTCGTAGAACGTCCCGATGGCGTTGGAGCCGCCCCCCACGCACGCGATGAGCATGTCGGGGAGCCTGCCCTCCTTCTCCATTATCTGCTGTCTGATCTCCCTGCCTATGACGGCCTGGAAGTCGCGGACGATCGTGGGGAAGGGATGCGGGCCCATGACGGATCCGAGACAGTAGTGGGTGTCGTCTATCCTGGAGGTCCATTCCCTCATGCACTGCGACACGGCATCCTTGAGGGTACCCGTCCCGGTGCTGACGCCTCTCACCTCGGCACCCAGAAGGCGCATGCGGTAGACGTTGAGCTTCTGGCGCTCCATGTCCTCGACGCCCATGTAGACGAGGCATTCCATCCCCATGAGCGCGGCCGCGGTGGCGGTGGCGACACCGTGCTGTCCGGCACCGGTCTCGGCGATGAGCCTGGTCTTACCCATCTTCTTGGCGAGCAGCGCCTGTCCGAGGACGTTGTTGATCTTGTGGGCGCCGGTGTGGTTGAGGTCCTCCCTCTTGAGATAGATCCTGGCTCCGCCCAGCTCCTTCGTCATCTTTTCGGCGTAGTAGAGCCTGCTGGGCCTGTTGGCGTATTCCTCGAGCAGTTCGGAGAGCTCCCTCTTGAACTCCGGGTCGTCCTTGTACCTGTTGTACGCCTCCTCGAGCTCGATCACGGCGTTCATGAGCGTCTCGGGTATGTACTGTCCTCCGTAGTCCCCGAACCTTCCGTTGCCATCGGTCATCCTTCCAACCTCCTGTCCGCCCTGCGGACGGCTTCCATGAATGCCCGCATCTTCGTTTTATCCTTATTACCTTCGGTCTCGATACCGGAACTCACGTCCACAGCGAAGGGACGGACCTCGACGATCGCCTCGTACACGTTATCCGCATCGAGTCCTCCGGCGAGGAAGAAAGGCCTCTCTATCCCCGAGAGGGACGACCAGTCGAACGTCTCTCCGGAACCCGCCCCGGAATCGAACATCAGACGGTCGGCGCATGTGTACGAGCATGCGACGGCATCCTCTTTTGCGGATACCGTGAACGCGCGGATCACCTCGAGTCCGGTCAGGCTGCGGACCTCCCTCACGTACCCCTCGGATTCCGAGCCGTGGAGCTGTATGATATTTATCGACCCGCTCCCCGAGATTTGGATGACATCCTCCATGGGCTGGTCCTTGAAGACTCCCACAGTTCTGATATCTGGGTCAATTGCATTTCTGAGTGAGACGGCGGTATCCGCATCTATGGTGCGCTTCCTTCCGGGAGCAAATACGAACCCTGCGAAGTCGGGGTGGATCTCGTTGACCGCATCGGCATCGGTCATGGTGCGTATGCCGCAGAACTTGACCAATGTCATGAAACCCCTCTCAGCTCGTCCAGTTTCCTCTTCCTGTCCTCGGCGCGCATCAGCGTCTCGCCGATGAGCACCGCATCCACTCCCGCATCCTCGAGACGTTCGATGTCCCCGCGTGTCGATATACCGCTCTCGGCGACGTACAGCACCCCTTCCGGTATCAGCGGTCTGAGGGATATGCACGTATCGAGATCAACGGAGAAGTCCCTCAGGTTGCGGTTGTTCACGCCTATGATCCTTGCTCCCGCATCGGCGGCCATCCTGACCTCGGACGCGTCATGGGCTTCGCAGAGTGCGGACATCCCCAGGCTGTGCGCGATTTTTATGTATCTTCTCATCTGCTCCGGTTCCAGTATCGAGCATATCAGGAGCACTGCGGATGCACCGGCGCACTTGGCCTCATATATCATATATTCGTCGACGACGAAGTCCTTCCTGAGGCAGGGGACCAAGACCTCTCCCGAGATCTCCTCCAGGTATCTGATGTCACCGAGGAACCTCGTGGGTTCGGTCAGGACGGATACGGCGGATGCGCCTGCCCTCTCGTAGTCCTTGGCGATATCGACGTAGGGGAAATCCTCCGCTATCACGCCCTTGGAAGGTGATGCCCTCTTGCATTCGCAGATGAAGGACATGCCCTTACGGCCGAGCGCCTCCTCGAATGGGAATCCCGTGTCCGAGGGAAGGGATCTCGCCCTCCTCTCCATCTCCTCCGGTGATATCACCTTCTTGGATTCGGATACGCGTAGGCGTGCCGCTTCGGCGAGTTCTGCGAGGATGTCGGAGCTCATTCGTTCGATGCCGCCCTGTATCTCTCGAACTGGCGCCTGGCGCTGCCGTCGAGGAGCAGCTGGCGTGCGAGTTCGATGCCGTCGGAAAGGTCCGAAGCTTTACCGCTCACATAGAGTCCCGCACCGGCGTTGAGGCACACGGTGTCGAACTTCGGTCCCCTAACTCCGGAGAGGATGTCCATGGCTGTCTTGGCGTTCTCCTCTGGGGAACCTCCGAGGACATCTGTCTTGCTGCATCTGGCGATGCCGAAGTCCTCTGGCGATATGGTGTAGCTGTCGAACCTGGATCCGCGGAACTCGCAGACGGAGGTGGGCGCGCTGCACGAGATCTCGTCCATGCGGTCCTGCCCGTGCACCGACATCCCGGCCTTCACGCCCATCTTGGAAAGCACATGTGCCAGATGTTCCACCAGGGTGTCCTCGTAGACCCCTAGGATCTGATACGTCGGTTTAGCGGGATTGGTCAGCGGACCGAGGATGTTGAACACCGTGCGGAAACCGAGCTCCCTGCGGATGGATGCGACGTACTTCATCGACGAGTGGTACTCCTGGGCGAAGAGGAAGCATATGCCCGGATCGTCCAGGAGCCTCCTTGCCTTCTCGGGGCTCTGCCTGATGTTGATGCCCATCGCCTCCATGCAGTCCGCGGTACCGGATTTGGATGATGCCGCGCGGTTCCCGTGCTTCGCCACCTTGGTCCCGCCCGCCGATATGACGAACGAGGACACGGTGGAGATGTTGAAGGTGTTGGAGTTGTCCCCTCCCGTTCCTACGATGTCCAGCACGTCGTAGGGGTGTTCCACGATGAGCGCATGCTCCCTCATCGCCGCGGCGCATCCCTCGATCTCCGCCTCGGTCTCCGCACGGGTGTTCTTGGTGGTGAGCGCCGCCAGGAACGCCGCGTTCTGGGTGGGAGAGGTCTCCCCGGTCATGATCTCGTTCATCACCGTGTACGCCTCGTCGTAGGTGAGGTCCTCCTTGTTCACCAGTTTGATAATCGCTTCCTTGATCATTCTCTTCCCTTCCTTGCTATCTCTATGAAGTTCCTCATCATCCTCTCCCCTTCGGGGGTCATGATGGATTCGGGGTGGAACTGGACCCCGTATACTGTGTTCGTGATGTGTCTGACCGCCATTATCTCCCCGTCATCCGTGGATGCTATCGTCCTGAGGCAATCGGGGATCGTGTCCGGGTCGGCCGCCAGCGAGTGGTATCTGGCGACCGGTGTGTTCTGGGGCACGCCGTCGAATATTGGATCCTTCTCCATCGATATAGCCGACTGCTTGCCGTGCATCAGCTGTCTTGCGTAGGTGATCCTCGCACCGTATGCGGCGCATATCGCCTGGTGGCCGAGGCAGACCCCGAGTATGGGGTACCTGTCTCCGAGCCTGCGTATCACATCGATGCACACGCCCGCGTCCTCCGGCCTTCCGGGTCCTGGGGAAAGGACTATCGCATCGGGCCCTAGGGCATCGATCTCCTCCGGGGACATCTCATCGTTCCTTATCACCCTGATGTCTGGCACTATCGACCCTATCAGCTGATATAGGTTGTAGGAGAAGCTGTCGTAGTTGTCGATCAGGAGTATCACAGGTCATCACCCTCCGCCCTCTCGATAGCGGATACCACCGCCGCGGCCTTGTTCAGGCACTCCCTGAACTCGCTCTCGGGTACGGAATCAGCGACGATGCCCGCACCGCTGCGGATGAAGACCTTGCCGTTCTTCCTGTATGCTATCCTTATCGCTATGCACAGGTCGAGGTTCCCGGAGAAGTCGATGTATCCGATGCCCCCGCCGTAGATGCCTCTCTTGTTGTTCTCCAGCGAATCGATGATCTGACACGCCCTTATCTTCGGAGCTCCGGAGAGCGTACCCGCGGGCAGTACCGACGAGACGGCATCCAATGCGTCCCTGTCCTTCCTTATCCTCCCCTTCACTGTGGACCCGATGTGCATCACATGGGAGTAGCGTTCGACGGTATGGTATCTCTCCACCTCCACCGAGCCGAACTCGCTGATCCTCCCGAGGTCGTTCCTCCCCAGGTCCACGAGCATGTTGTGCTCCGCCAGCTCCTTGGGGTCGGCAAGGAGCTCCCTCTCCAGTTCGAGGTCCTCCTCCTCGGTCCTCCCGCGGGGTCTGGTCCCCGCCAGCGGGAAGGTGTGCAGGATACCGTCCTCCAGCTTCACCAGCGTCTCCGGTGATGCCCCGGCGACCTCTATGTCCGTTCCGGACAGATAGAACATGTATGGTGACGGGTTGAGGGACCTGAGCACCCTGTAGGTGTCGAAGAGGCTGCCTTCGAAGTCTGCCTCCAGCCTGTTGGATACTACCGCCTGGAAGATGTCCCCTTCGCGGATATGCTCCTTGACCTTATCCACCATGGAGCAGAATCCTTCCTCGGCGAACAGGGGCTTGAAATCGCTCCTCAGACGTCCCTTGAGGTCAGGGCACGGTTCGCCGTGTCTGACGAGCTCCTCAATCTCCCTTATCTCCTTCTCTGCGGACAGGTATCCCCTCTCGGGATCGTCCAGGCGGACGTTCACGATGAGCAGCATCCTCTGGGCGAAGTTGTCGAAGACGATCAGCCGGTCGAAGAGCATCAGGTCGGCGTCCTTGAATCCCTCGGTATCCTCCGCCTTAAGACCCAGCGTGGGCTCGCTGTACTTGAGGTAGTCGTATGAGAAATAACCCACGAGACCTCCCGTGAACGGCGGCATGCCGGGCACCTTGGGCGCCCTGTATCCGGTGAGGAACCTTCTGATGTCGGAGTTGGGATCCTCCGTTTGGGTCCTCACGCCGTCCATATCGATGATGCCATCCTTCAGGGTTATGGTGCTCCTTGCGCCGTAACCGAGGAAGGTGTAGCGCCCCCATCTCTTGGAGGAATCCGCGCTCTCTAGCATGAAGCAGTGTTCATCGACCTTCATCAGCGCCCTCATCACCTCGATGGGGGTCCTGAAATCGGAGAGTATCTCGCGGCACACCGGGCATACCGTGTATCCTTCCTCGGCGTACCTCCTCACCTCCTCCAATCCGGGCGTAAGCATCTCTGTTCCTCCTTGTTTCCGTTATACGGGTCGATGGTTGATTATTCGGATTGTATATTAAATTGATGTATAGAAATATACTATAATGTATATTTTTATACATTGTAGTACTTGAAAATGCATTGTGTTGGTGACGCGGGCGGAAAAAGAGCAAGCGACCGCATCGGCGGATGAGGGAACGCGGTTTAGCAAAGGATAAATGCGAGGACATAATCGAAACCGCATGGATTGGAAGATCCCGGCGGTCCTCGCGGTAGCGGCATTGGCCGTAGCCGGGGCTGTGATGATTACCATGAACAAGAATGACAGCAAAGACGGGTCCGATGATGCCATCATCCCTCCGAATGTGGAACCGGGAACTTTGGACGGTGCACGTCTCGCCATAAAGGGCCCCAACGGCACAATCTATGCGGATTTCGCCGATACCGCCGCCGCGAACGAACTCAGGAATACCCTCTCCAAGGGTACTGTTTCCGTAAATCTGCACGACTACGGCAGTTTCGAGAAGGTCGGGGAGATCGGCGTGAAGCTGACGAGTTCGGATATCCATACATCCACCGGTCCCGGGGACATCGTCCTGTACAGCGGGGACCAGATCGTCGTGTTTTACGGCAGCAACTCGTGGGATTACACCAGATTGGCGAAAGTACCGGATGCGACCTCAGGGTCCATGCACATGTTCCTCGGGGACGGCAACGTCACCCTCGAGCTGTCGCTCCTGATGGGGTGAGGGACGTCCTCATTCTGACAGGGCGCCGACCACCGCATGCGGGCGGTACGGCTCCTCGAGATATGCGACATCTTCCGGCTTCAGTTCGATATCGACCGCCCCGATCGCCTCTTCGAGATGGGCTATCTTCGACCCTCCGACGATGGGCGCGGTCACTCCCTTGGAGAAGTGCCAGGCCAACGCGATCTGTGACATCGATACTCCGTAGCGCTCCGACAGTTCGTGCACCCTTCCGACGATCTCCATGTCGTTCTCCTTCGCCTGATCGTACTTCCCCTTGCGTACCGAATCCGTGGTGTCCCTCTTGCTGCCGTAATCCCACTGAGGATGCGACAGGTGTCCGCTTGCCAGCGGGCTATAGGGGATCAGCGACACCCCGTACTGCCTGCAAACAGGTATGAGCTCCCTCTCGTCCTCGCGGTAGAGGAGGTTGTAGTGGTTCTGCATCGTCGAGAACATCTCCCATCCGTTCCTCTCCGCTATCATCTGGAGATTGTGGAACTGGTAGCCATACATCGCGGATGCGCCGATTGCCCTCACCTTCCCGGATTCTACGAGTTCGTTCAGCGCACCCATCGTCTCCTCCATAGGGGTGCCGTAGTCGAACCTGTGAATCTGGTAGAGGTCGAGATAATCCGTGCCGAGACGTTCGAGGGTACCGTCGATCTCCCTCATGATGGCAGCCCTGCTGAGCTTCCCCTCGTTGAAGTAGACCTTGGATGCGATGACGACATCCTCCCTCGCCACTCCCAGATCCTTCAGCGCACGGCCGATGAACATCTCGCTCGTTCCCTTGGAGTAGACGTTGGCGGTGTCTATGAAATTGATACCGGCATCGATGGCGCGTGATATCATGTTCTTCGTATCATCGTAACCGAGCGTCCACTGGTGGAATTCGGCGGAGGGTTCTCCGAACGACATCCCTCCGAGGCATATCCTGGAGACCTTGATTCCTGTTCTTCCCAATTCCGCGTACCTCACGTCTTTCACTTCCGATGGGGTCTGTCAACCGATATGAGGTTATAAACCATCCCAAAAAGCCGTGTATCCGCGCAATGTACATCGATGCCGCTTCACGGGATGACGACGTTTCGCTGAGAGATGATTTATCCGCATTTTATCATAATCATTCTTTATTGCATACAAACTGCCATTTTATATGCAATAAAGTTAGTGAATATGCAGATTTATTGCATATAAAATCATTAAATATATGCAATAAAATACCCACACATGCGCCGTTTCGATTATCTCTTCCTCAAGGATTCCAGTATTCCAGCGTCGATCCTCGGGAAGGCGGTGAGCATAGGCTCCTACAGGGAGATGGCACGCAATCTGGCCATAGAACATCCTGCGAATTTCTCCGAATTGGAACGCAGTGCAAAACTGCTGTCGATAAAGGGTTCTAACGCGATAGAGGGCATACGTACCACAGACAAGAGGCTGGAGAGCCTTGCCGATCGTCTGGTGGAACCGATTGGCCATGATGAGGAGGAGATCGCTGGATACCGCGACGCCCTGTCGATGATCCATGATGGATATCGGGATATGAATATCGATACCGAGACCATACTGGGTCTTCACAGGATCATGATGTCCCATACCTCCGAGGGTGGGGGGCGTTACAAGACCTCGGATAACGTCATCATCGAGATCGATGAGCACGGGAACAGGAGCGTACATTTCAGGCCGCTGTCCCATACGGAGACACCTGCGGCCATGGAACAGCTGGTATTGGCCTACATCGACGCAGACCAGAGCGGGGTCGATCCGCTCCTTCTGATCCCCTGTTTCATCCTTGATTTCCTTTCCATTCATCCTTTCGCTGACGGGAACGGGAGGATGTCGCGTCTTCTCACGTTGCTGCTGTACTACAGGGCAGGTTTCGACATAGGGAGATACATCTCATTCGAGGAACGCATCGATTTCACGAAGGACCGTTATTACGATGCGCTCACGCGCTCCTCCAGCGGATGGCATGAGCAGAGGAACGATTACGTTCCATTCATCAGCTATTATCTGGACACCCTGTTCCTGTGCTACAGGGGCCTTGACAGGTGCTTCGCCACGGTCGAAGGGAGGAGGGCTACCAAGAGCAACAGGGTCGAGGCGGTCGTGCTCAACAGTCTCTTCCCGATTTCCAAGAGGGAGATCATGTCGATACTGCCGGATGTCAGCCAGACGACTGTGGAGGCATGTCTCCACAGGATGCTGTCCGAGGGAACCATAGAGAAGCGCGGCGCCAACAGGAACGCGAGATACAGGAGGAAATCGTCCGTCTAAATCCCGGCCGATCCGGTACGGTCATAAGGCGTGAGTGCGACTCATCGCCGATAATCCGAGTTCAGGGACAATTCCGCAATCCTTTATACGCATCAATGCGATTACATGAACATGGCTTCCATACAGAGGAAATGTACTGTCTGCGGTTGCACCGACCTCGTACCTATGAAATTCGCCGAACTCACCGGGGAGCCCGGAGTGTTCCTCGAGCCCAAGGTGGATTCGTTCGCATGCGTCAAGTGCGGCCACATGGAGTTCTTCGCCAAGGGGGCGGAGATCCGCAACAGCATCATCCAGAACGACATAAGGGTCGAGACCGAGCAGAAGAGGTCCGCGGCCGAGAAGGAGCTCGCGGAGGCCAAGGCCGAACTCGAGAAAGCAGAGTCAGTCGTCAACGATGAGACCCAGGAGTTCAAGGCCATCAAGGCCGCGCAGGAGAGGATCTCCGTCCTCAAGGCGCGCATCAAGGAACTCGAGACGTTCCTCAGATGAATAATCGGGGCGTATGCCCCTCATTCCATTTTACAATCATTCGGATCCTTACGATTCATTCCTCGGAGACGGCATATCCCTTCTCCATGAACAGGGAAAGGATCAGGGCCAGCACATAGGACAATCCGCAGATCAGGAAGGCGAGGCATACGCTGTCGCCGAATATCCGGACCACGGTGTCCGCCAGTCCGGGGATCGGCGGATAGTATCTGAGCTGAAGCAGCCCTGTACCGTTTATTCCGAAATAATCCGCCAGTGATGCGAACTCAGTTTCCGCGAACAGGATGTCCATCCTGTTGGATACTATCATCGCGTATGTGGCGGTACCGACAGTAGCGCCTATGTTGCGCAGGAGGCTGACGGAGGACGTGGTCATCCCCATCTCGTCGGCGGGGGTGACGTTCTGCACAGCTACCATCACAGTGGATATGGTGCATCCGAGCCCCAGTCCGAAGAAGAATGTGTAGACGTACAGGATCCATATCGCGGAGTCGTGGCCGAGTGTCGACATGATGAGCAGCGAACCCATCACGAGCACCGAACCCGAGATGACCCAGATCCTGTAACCTGTCCTGCGGACGAGCATCCCGCTGCCCATGGATGTCATCATCATCCCGAACACCATCGGCAGCAGGGCGTAACCGCATTGGAGCGCGTCGTAGTCGTATACGGCGGTGATGTACATCGCGATGTACGTCAGCGACCCTATCATCGCGAATCCCATGATGAAGAGGTATATGGCCGACAGGACCACTGTGCGCTTGTGCACGAGTTTTGGAGTGATCACTGGGTCCTCCGCCCTCCTCTCGATGGATACGAACGCCAGCAGCAGCACCGCCGCTCCGGCGATCATCAGTCCTGACCTGGGGCTGAGGAACTCTATCTCGTCGCCGATCCACTGGAAATACAGCAGTATATCGAGAATCAGCAGGGTGAGGACGGAGATCCCGAAGTAGTCGATCCTCTTCAGGTCCTTCGCCTCGGACGACGGGAACTTCTTCACCGTGAGCAGGAAGCAGACCACCGCTATGGGGACGTTGATGTAGAAGACCCAGTGCCATGAGATGTATGTGCATATTGCACCTCCTACGAGGGGTCCGATACCGCTCCCGACACCGAAAACGGCACCGAGCATCCCCTGGATCTTCCCCCTGTCCTCGGGGGCGTAGAAGTCGGCCACGGACGCCATGGCGACAGGCATCACGATCCCCCCTCCCAGACCCTGCACGGCGCGGAACGCGATGAGCATCTCCATGCTTGTTGACAATCCCGCTGCCACGGAACCGCCTATGAATAGGAGCAGGCCGATGATGAACAGCGGTTTCCTGCCGAAGCGGTCCGACATCTTGCCAGCGATCGGCACCATGGCGGTCTCGCAGAGGAGATAGGCGGTGACCATCCAGGAGTACAGTTCCTCTCCCTTCAGGTCCCTGGCTATGGTCATCCCGCAGGTACCCACGATGGTCCCGTCCATACATGCCATCAGCATGCCGAGGGCCAGTCCGGCCATGGCCATGGCCTTGACCTTGGGGTCGATGTCCCTGTAGCTCGGTGCCATGCTCATCGCCGCAGGATATACGGTGACGGTATAACAAAGGTGCGGGCAAGACGTATCCGAGTGAATGTCGATAATGCTTGTCCGCCAGCATCGGTTTCCTTTTATAATATACTATATAGAATATTCAAGAGCGAATCATTCGCACCGATCCACAGCCGGTACCGTTCCGTCGGTATTTTTGAAAAAACGTGCCGTTCCTGAACATGTATGTATGCCTTTGTGGCAATCTTTATAAATCCGTGAAATCTGAAAACCCATGTCAGGATGGGACGCGGATCCGATCGGGATGCACGGCCGCTGCGATGGAGGAAATGCCATGGAATCGAAGAAGAAGGCGATAGTGACGGTCATCGCGATCGCATTGATCGTCTCCGCATTCACGGTCACGCTCATGGTATTCAACAAGTCCCCCGACCTGAAGGACGCCGAGTTCCGCGTCATCGTCACCGGTTCGATGGACGGTGAACCGCAGACCCAGTACGACATCGAGACCATCCCCGTCAACAGCCTCGTGGCCATCCACAAGCTCAAGGGCAACGATGCGGAGGACGTGAAGGTAGGTGACGTGATAGGGTTCTATTCATCCAGCCTCAAGGGGAACGTCTACCATCGCGTCATCTCCATAGACAAGGAGAACCGTGTGTTCGTGACCAAGGGGGATGCCATCCCCACCACGGAATACGTGGGATTCGATGAGGCGAACGGGATCGTGGTCAACGTGAACCATCCCGCCGGAGAGGTCATAACCTTCCTGAAGGCCAACGCGCTCTACATCATCCTCATGATAATCATCCTGCTGGCTATATCGGAGGTCGTCTCGTATCTCAAAAAACATTGGAACGACTGATGCGTATGGGACGACCGGAGGCTCACGGCGGCAAATCTGTCATATCCCAGTTAGGTTCCAGCAGTGCGTGTTTACTGTCGAATTGTTTACGGTTTTCCAATAAACCGTGTCAAAACCCCCGTTTTTAATGCGCCACATATAAATAATTATAAAGAATAAACAACGACGTGTCAACTAGGAAGAATGCACTGCAGTTCGGGAGAAAGTACGACCTGTTCCTCAGTGAAGCTTCGAACGAAGAGGTCGTTTCGATCTCCAAGGAATTGCTCGATGTTTTCGATGCTAGGCTCAGGTCCATCAATCTGAATGCGCTCACCCTCCTTGGGATCTCGATGGCATCCATGATACTGTCCATCTCGCTCGTGAGCGACCTGTCCTCGGCCCTGTCCGGAAGTACGAAGAACATCATCTTCCTGATGAGGATGATCGCCATCGCATTCATGGGACTCACCCTCCTCGTCTCGTACCTGGCCCTTCAGAAGGTATCGCAGGCGATCGCATACGCCCCCCTGTACTGGAGGAACGTGCGCGAGACCGCCACGGACGAGTCGGCATACCAGCATTCCGATTCGGTGCACACCGTCGACTTCATGGCCACTTCCGCCAAGAACCTCAATCTGGTCGCAACGTTGACATTAGTGATCGCAGGCCTGTGCCTGGCCGTCAGCTACATATTCCAGATGATGGCCGCTTCGGGATATTTCTGAGAGGATACGATGAAGAACTTCCATTACGCAACAATCGCAGCCATCATATGTCTTGTGGCCGTTTCCGCATTCCTGTTCGCCACGGCGGACGATTCCGATGCGGCATCGGTGGATTCTCAGAGACTCACCCTCTTCACACCCGATACGGACAACTACAGCAGCCTGGCCTACAGGGGCGACGCCCTCCCTGACGGGATGAATCCGGCACGTTACACCAGGACCGCGGACGGTTATTGGTACAACATCGACACCGGAAGCAACGCCAACGGTACGTTCCTCACGTACGGGGACCTCGTACCAGTGATGTCCGTCACCGACATAAGGGCGGACATGCAGGCGCGGTTCGGCCCCGGCTATCTCGTCGCCCAGGTATCCTTCAGGGTGACCGAGGCCTGCAACGTATCCTACACGATAACGAAGGACGGCACCGCATACGTGCCCACCGCCATGTCGGCGTCCCTTTCCGTCAACGGTTTCAACTGCCGTTCGTACTCCTACGCGGTCCAGTACCTGGTCGGTACCGATTTTGTACCCGCCGACATCGTCGGCGAGTATGTGCTGGATGTGAAGTGCGACGGTTCCTCGATCGGTACGTACGCGGCGCTGTACGACGGCGGCAAGGTCTACGTCACCGGTACCATCACCGACGCTTCCGGGAGACCTATCTCCGATGTGCTCGTGTACTACACCAAGAGCACGGGTTCGGTCGGAAATTCCCCGACGGATTCCGCGGGACACTACTCCATCACATGCGCTCTCGGGGAGTGGGTGAAGATCACGTCCGCCACCAAGAGCAACTACACCTTCATATTCGACCCCTACAACACGGGAGACCTGACCGGGGACTTCGTGGTACCGGACATCAAATCGCTGGAGAGGTCGGTACGGGTCAACATCACCGACAGCTCCGGGACCTTCGCGATCCCCAACGCGACCGTGATGGGCGAATGGTTCCTGGAGAACCTCGATCCGATTACCGGCAAGTACGTCCTGACCAAGAAGGTCAGCGGTATCGTCAACACCACCACCGATAATTCGGGCAACGCGCTGATCATCTGCCGCGATCCCCTCCCCTCGGAGGCCAGCAGGTATGCCCTGTTCCTGTACGCACAGTCGTCCAGATACACGTTCGATCTCGACGGCGACCCCGCCTCCCCCTCGGACGATCCCTTCAACTTCGCGAGACGCGGACAGACCGGGTCGCTGCTCACATGCATGGGCGACGACTTCGCCGACCTCACCGACCCGTCCGCCGTCGTCTACCTGAGATGCCAGGATGCCTGTCTGCAGGTCACCGTCAACGGTGCTCTGGACGCATCCTCGGCCGGAGGCGCGCCCCTCCGCGGAGAGGAGATAGGGGCGGATTGGTACTATCAGGTGCACAGGTCCACCGGTTACGAGTATTCCCGTACACCTTCGTCGTCCTTCACCATCCTGTCGCCCGGAAAGGCGTTCGCCATATCCACGGCTACCGACGAATCGGGCAGGATAACGATCTCGTACATGGTGCCGCAGTGGGTCCGCAACGACAGCACCATCACCGATGCCGACCTCACGGCATTCCTCTACGTCTACAATAAGAGCACGCATTCGCTCTACACCTTCGATGTGCCCACGTTCTCATCCGGAGGTACCATACCTTTCAACATCGTCGTCAACGGAGGCAACTACCTCGGGGACGACTACCCCGCCCATCTGGGCGCCAAGGCCATGGAGAAGGGTTCCCTGACCGACACCACGATCAAGTCGAACGAGGTGTCCTACACCGTCTACGGGACGATCAGCGGGGCCAGCCCCGAGATCATGACCGTCGGATACAGCCTCTTCCAGAACGTCGAGAGCCTGTTCGACGGAACCGCCACCCTCGACAGGTCGGTCTCGCCCGCGGAGTTCAGATTCAGCGTCAAGAGCGGCATGTACGCCAAGGTGGCCATCATCGTCAGTCCCGGTTACTCGGTGGTGCCCGCATCCAAGACCTTCCCCACAATGACCTCGGACCTCAACTTCGCGTTCGAGTGCGAGGCGAACCCCGTCGTCCCCTACGGACGTACGGTGCCGGTGCTCATCGAGACGTACACCGTCGAGGGTCTCCAGGCCGGGGACAAGGTGTCCATATCGCTCTCCATCGGAGGTATAAACGTAACCTATCAGCGCACCGCCACCGGAACCGACACCCAGTACCCCGTCTACGGACGCGCGGGCAACAGGATCACCGACGTGACGGTCAACGGAGGGACGGACCTGTTCGTCCCCGCGTTCACCGGGAACACCGTCGAGGTGGCGAGGATGAAGCAGGTCGCCATCGTCACCTACGCTTCCAACACCGACGAGCCGACCACAGCCAATGCCTTCGGGGATGCCACCATCAGGATCCACTACAACGGCGGAGTCGCGGAGACCAAGACGTCCGCCGCAGGTACGGGTTCCCTCAGGGTCCCCGAGGGGTACGCACTGTCCTATGACTACGTTGGTATGGGCGGCCAGGAGTACGTGGTCATACCCGTGAGCGTCACATCGGGTCCGTTCTCGGGTAGGGAGTCCATCAACCTCCACGGGCTGGTGGATGTGGTCACCGAGGTGCACATAACGCTAACCGAGGAGCGCGTGGCATATGCCAGCCTCTACAACAAGTCACCCGTCAACGTCACCATACTGAGTACGGAGGACAGGGACTACATCGTCGGCAAGACTATCAAATTCACCGCACCCGAGATATCCGGATTCGAATTCTCCGGATGGTACCTGGGCAACGTCTGCATCTCGGAGGAATCGACGGCCAACGTGCTGATCGAGGAGTCCTACGACGGCATGGCGCTGACCGCGGTATACGGGGTGCTTCCCGAAGAGATCCCGGAGGAAGGGATCGACGGCACCACTCTCATGATCGGTCTGGTGGCCGTGATGATAGCGATCATCTGTTTCGCATACGTTCTGCTGCAGAACAAGAGATACTGAAAGTCAAAGAAAAGAAACCAGAGAAAGGGAGTTAAAATGGTTAGAATAATCGGATCGGCAAAGATCGACGACTACCGCAAGGTGGTCCTGGAGGAAGGGGTGATGAAGTCCCTGAACGTGAAGCCCGGGGACAGCCTCCTCTTCTTCAAGAAGGAACACGACAGCACCCTCTCCGTCTACAAGGCTGAGGGAGCGACCGTCTCGAACGAGTGCGACAGCAAGCCTGTCCAGCACATGAAGGAGGAACCCAAGAGGCTCAGGATGTTCATCGTCGGGGTCATGGGAGCGCTCCTGCTGATGCTCTTCGCGGTGGCGCTGAACATCAAGGACCTCAGCATGGCCACGTTCATCATCTTCGTGGTGCTGTGGGTGCTGGGATTCTTCGCGGCGATACTCATCTTCCTCAGGCTGGGGAAGATCGACGCGCCCGTCGAGTCGCAGACGCTGGTCACAGTGGGCGGACCCTACACCAAGAACAGGCTGCTCGGTCTCTCCAAGCTCAACGACGACGGATACGCCGTGTCCGGGGAGCTGTACATCAACAGCCTCTTCGGTGCCAACCCCCAGAACGTCGAGGTCAACATGCAGTACGCCAGCGGAAGCGGCGAGACCATACTGACCAAGTGCACAAAGATCGTCCCCGGATACAGCGTCTACAGGATGCGCTTCAGGGACGAGGGGCTGGAGGCCGGAAGGCTCATCGTGACGACCACCTTCGGATACATCGGCAAGTCGATCAGGGTGGTGTCGGAGTTCGACGTCACCGTCACCGAGGGTAAGAACTCCAAGTCCATCGCCATAACCGAGGGCCCCGTCAGCGCCTCCATGGAGTTCGACGAGAAGCTCAACAGCACGGGATTCGACGACATCCTCTTCGATCCCACTGAGGACGAGGAGACGTTCTGAAGGGTGAAAGATGGAGAAGATCTCTAACAACCTGCTGCTCTACGGTCCTCCGGGAACCGGTAAGACCTACAACGTGGTCAACTACGCCGTGGCGATCATAGAGAACAGGCCGCTGGAGGACGTCATAGCCGACGGCTACGACGGCAACCTCGAGAAGTACGACAGGTACACCAAGCTGGGACGCATAGCGTTCATGACCTTCCACCAGTCCCTGAGCTATGACGATTTCATAGAGGGAATCAGGCCCGAGGTCACAGAGGACGGGTCGCTCATCTACACACCAACTCCCGGTGCGTTCTACAAATTCTGCGTCTCGTCCGAATCGCCCCAGCCTACGGGCGTGGACACCGATGCGGGCAACTGCGTGTTCATCATCGATGAGATCAACCGTGGTAACATCTCCCGTATCTTCGGTGAGCTGATTACCCTTCTGGAGAGCTCCAGGAGGAAGGGCATGCCCGAGTGTCTCGAGGTCTTCCTGGCGCAGATGAAGGTCCCGTTCTCCGTCCCCGCGAACGTTTATGTCCTCGGTACCATGAACACCGCCGACAAGTCGCTGACCGCTCTGGACGCGGCTCTCAGGCGTAGGTTCGAGTTCGTCGAGATGATGCCCGACCCCAACGTCCTCAAGGGAAGGAGGATCATGGATGTGGACATCTCCAGGCTTCTGGCGACCATCAACAACAGGATCGAGCTCCTGTACGACAGGGAGCACATGCTGGGTCACGCGTACTTCATTCCGGTGAAGACCATCGACGACCTGGCGCAGTGCATGATCAATAAAATCATTCCTCAGCTTCAGGACTACTTCTTCGACGACTACGAGAAGATGTGCTGGGTTCTGGGTAAGGCATCCGACCCCAGACAGTGCAAGTTCATCAAGCTGAGGAAGAGGAACAGGTTCCAGCTGAACTTCAACCTTCCCGATGTCTACGACATCGAGACCGACTACAACGTGTTCCTGGACCCACAGAACTACATCGACATCTACAAAGGAGCGGATTGATGAGAGGAGCCGTCGACGAGAGCGGGACCACCGTGCTGGACGAGACATCGGCCAACCAGGTGGGGGCCATGCAGGCCCTGCTGGAGGACAGGTACTTCACCCTGTCCGAATCACCGAGGGGTATGACCTTCTCGGCCAGGGACTGCGTCGGCCAGATCAACCTCCGCAACGGCTCCGTACTGAACATCCTGCCCGAGATCCCCGGCCTCAAGACCGACGCCGACCCCGGAAGGATACTGATAGAGATGCTCTACTCGGTCTTCGGAATGGAGACCAAGAGGGAGGATTACGCTAACCTCTTCGAATTCTGCGTGAAGATCTTCATCGACACCGTGAACCGCCTCATAAGGCGCGGCCTCAGGTCGAAGTATCACAGCGTCGAGGGGAATGAGAAAGCATTCAAGGGCAGGATCATGTTCAACGAGCATATCCGCCAGAACTTCATCCACAAGGAGAGGATATACGTGGAGTACGAGACCTACTCCCAGGACCGTCCCGAGAACCGCCTGATCAAGAGCACCATGGAGGCATTGATCAGACGCACCGAGGACGGCCGCAACAAGAAAGGCCTCAAGAGCCTGGTCGCCGAGATGGAGGAGATCCCCTCGTCCGACGACGTGGACAGGGACTTCAGCAGGTGCGTGATGGACCGCAACATGGTCGATTACGAGGGCCCGATGGTCTGGTGCAACATCTTCCTCAAGGGGATGGGACTTGCCGGAGCGTCGGGGACGCCCCTGCCCTTCGCATTGCTGATCAAGGCCGACGCCCTCTTCGGGGCGTACGTGGCCAGGAAATCCTCCGTCCGGAGGGAGGACGGTTCCTTCCTCATCAAATACGGCGCCGACATCAGGACGGACGGCGGTACCAGCGGGGTATCCGTGATAACGATAGACCTCGACTGGAGCTTCTACAACAGAGTAAAGAACAGCACCGAACGCGACGCGGAGATGCTGTTCATGAGCGCACCCGGCTACAGGGTGATCCCACGTGCGATCGGCACGGACAGAGTTAAGGCGATGGCCAGGAGCTATCTGGCGGACGCGTTGGCATAAGGAAAGAGAGAGTGATAGGATGGATGGAAAGAAGAATAAGCGCATGTATCTGACGCTGGCGTTGCTGTCGGTGTTGGTGGTCATCACGGCCGGGGCGGCATTGTTCTCCGCGGACGATTCGTATGCGGACGACCCCTCGGCGGGCGTCGTGAACCGCGAGGGTATCCCCGTGGGTACCTGGCTCGTATCCGGTACGGAATTGAACATCACCAGCGACAACTCCACGACCGTGGATTATTTCACCGAATTGGTGGACTACTCCACGTCCACATCGCCCTCCATCACGTCAGTCAATGTCAAGGGTTTCACCAGCGATTCCATCCTCGCTGTCCTCAACAACCTCTCTCTCGGCACTGACATCGTGAACTACGTGGGCGACATCCCCACCTTCACGAAGAAGGCCGACGGTTCCACCGATTACGTCAACGGACGCGCACCGGGAACATGGACCTACGACGTCTCCGCCAAGACCGTCACACTCACCAGGGGATCCTCTTCGGACTACCGTCTCATCGACTACGAGAGCGCCAACATCAGGACGATATTCTACGGATTCTACTTCCTCGACGAGGCGGAGAACGCCGTCATCAACGGTACGTACAAGTCCGGCGGTAACTATATATTCCATGAGTTCACGACCCTGAAGAACTTCTACAGCGAGGACCATACCTCGATGAGTGCCTCACTCCTCAAGAACATCGGTTGGGAGACCATAAGGTTCGACAAACTGGAATCTTTCCCGAGCGATTGTCTCAACGCCAGCGCTACCCTGACGGAGGTACACTTCGGGAACCTCACGACCCTGAACAGCAGGGCGTTCCAGTCCTGTGTGAACCTCACCACTGCCGACATATCGTCGACCAACACGCTAACCATCGGATCCTACTCCTTCGATGGATGCTCGAAACTCGTCAACCTTACCGTCAACGCCAACACATCCGTCGCCCTGAACGAGTACTGCTTCCGCGGCTGTACCACGCTGAGGGTCGCCACATTCAACACCGCGGCCTTCAGTACCGGACAGTACGTCTTCAACGGCGATACGCTCCTGCAGGAGGTGTTCATGGGTACCGGGACTGTGTCCGTCGGGAACTTTGCCTTCAAGGACTGCACGAACCTGACCAAGGTCAACCTCGACCATCTGGTACAGGCCACGGCCGGTGCGTTCATGAACACCGGTATCGGCGGATACGTATACGACTATGTCAACCAGGAATTCGTCGTCCTCCCCGAGAACGAATACCTGACGATGTACTACGTGAACGTCCTGGGAAGCACGTGGGATGCTACCTCCACGAGCAACGTGACCGGGGCGTTCCAGGACTGCAAGTACCTGAAGAGGATACAGTTCGGTGAGCCCAGCGCTGAGGGCGGAACCGGGGCGATGACTAAGATAGGGAACAAGACATTCGAGGGCTGCAACAGACTGGTCACCGTCGACTTCAACACGCCCCAGATGAGCGGATTCCTGGGAGCCAGGATGTTCGCCAACTGTTCCAGTCTGCAGACGATCACAGGTCTTTCCTCCTCGAAGTTCGACACCCTCGGTAACGAGGTGTTCCTCGGATGCAACGTGCTCACCAGCATCGAGCTGTCCGATAATCTGAAGAAGATAGCGAACAGTGCATTCTCAGGTCTGAACTCATTGGTATCCGTGGACGCGGGGACCGCTCTCGAGGAGATAGGGAGTTCAGCATTCCTCAATTGTTCCAGCCTCACCACGTTTACCCATGGTAATTCCCTGACGAAGATAGGTTCATCCGCATTCAAGTCCACGCCCCTCACCGCCTTTGCGGGAGGGAACAGCCTCGAGACCATAGGCGATAGCGCCTTCGAGGCCTGTGCCAGTCTGACCACCTTCACCACCGGCCCCGCCCTCCTCACGATCGGTTCCAAGGCGTTCTTCGGATGCCAGGCGCTGACCGAGTTCGATGCCGGCGACAATTCCGCCCTCACCACCATCGGAACGTATGCGTTCGACAGCTGCACCTCGCTGACGAGGGCGAATCTGGGCAACTCTCTGACGAAGATAAACCAGGAGGCCTTCGACGCGTGCACCAAGCTGACCACCGTGTCCGCCGGGGATTCGCTGGTGGACATCGGGACATACGCATTCAGGAACTGCACGAAGCTCACCACGTTCACATGCGGGAACAAACTGGAGTTCATCAGGGGGAGCGCATTCAGCGGATGCACCGTGCTCGCGACGTTCACGGGTCAGTTCACCCCGACACCGACCTCCGGTGCGGCGGACAGGTGTTCCGTCTTCGGCAGTGCATTCTACGAGTGCCGTGCCCTTGCGAACATCGATCTCGGAGATTACACTCTGGCCATCAACGGCAACGCGTTCCAGACCTGCGAGTCACTGACCGAATTCAACCTCGGTACCGCACTTCAGACGATCGGCGGCAGCGCATTCAACGGATGTACCAGTCTGGAGCATGCAGGCCACAAGGACGGCGGCTGGGTCATGCCGGATACGCTGACGACGATCGGCAACTCCGCGTTCTACAGGACCGCATTGGTGTCCCTCGCCTTCGGCGACAACTCACAGCTGACCACCATCAACAACTACGCGTTCTACGGGCTGTCCAACCTGGTCGGGACCGATACCGTGGAGGGATACGCGGTGAACGTCATCAAGTTCCCCGACACCCTCTCCAAGATCGATTACCAGGCCTTCATGAACTGCACCAGCCTTCAGGGTATCTACCTGTCGGAGAACAGCTCGATATACTACATCGGAGCACAGGCGTTCTCCGGCTGCGACCTGCACGGGACCGTCACGTTCACCAGCCACCTCACCACGCTGAACTACCATGCGTTCTACTACAACCGCAACCTCGAGAGGGTCGTGTTCTCCGACAGCTGCGGCCTGACGACCATCGGCTACTCCTGTTTCAACGGATGCACGAGGCTGGCATTCGTCGACCTTCCCAATTCCCTCGAGACCATCGAGCACGATGCGTTCAGGGAGTGTGCGCTCACCACGTTCATATGGAGCACCGGACTGAAGACGATACAGTACGATGCCTTCCGCGCGAGCGGTATTACCACCGTCGACCTCCCCGGAACGGTCGAGATCCTCGGTGTCAGCAGCTTCTACAACTGCGACAGCCTCACGTACGTCAACCTCAACAACGCGATACTGGACGAGAACGCCTCCAACAACTGCAGCACGTTCGCGTACTGCGACCAGCTTGCAACGGTCAATCTCGGTAACAGCATCGAGAACATCCCCGGAAGCGCATTCCAGTCCTGCCTCAAGCTGACCACGGTCATCTGGGCACCCACGCTCATCAACATCGGGACCAACGCATTCGACAGCTGTACCACGCTCAGCTCCGTGGACATGCCAGATACGATCGAGACGATCGCATACAGGGCGTTCTACAACTGTACCAACCTGGGAACCGTGAGCCTCAACAAGGTGCTGACCCTGGGGAACGAGGCGTTCAGGGGCTGTTCGAGGATGATGACCCTGGACATGGGAACCAGACTGACCTCGATCCCGACGCTGTGCTTCTACCAGTGCTACTATCTCGAGAACATCACATTCTCGCCCGTGCTGACCACCATCGGCGACCAGGCGTTCGCATACCTTCGTCAGGACTCCTACGGACTGAAGACCCTGGTCATACCCGATTCGGTCACGACCATCGGGACATCCGCATTCTACGATTGCAGGAACCTGAGGGAACTGACCCTCGGAAAGGGCCTGACCTCCCTCGGGGACCAGTGCTTCGGATTCGATTATCAGGGATCCTCCTATCAGAAGCTCAACACGCTGACCGCGCCCATCAACCTGAACCTCGGTCTGTACAACAACGATACCAGCAAACCCATCTTCAGGAACGCCAACCAGATCCAGACGATCCACTACACCGTCGGGGGAGTGGATTCGAGCATCACTGACGGTTTCGACTACGTGGATGTGCGCAACGTCGTCAACGACTACACCCGCCATCCGGTATACCTGTCGAGGAACGTCCTCACCACGGTGATCATCGACGACGGCATCACCTCACTCGGGGACTACAACCTCTACAACCTGCCCAACATCGATTCGCTCTACATCCCGATCGGGCTGAAACCCGTGGACAGCGACACCAGCCACAACTTCGAGGGTTCCAACGCGATCACCAAGTTCTATTTCACCGGGACCGTGGGAATCGATTACTCCACCACCGAGGGCGGCACCGACCACTGGATCGGACAGACCCCGTGGAAGTACAGCACCCAGAACACACTCACCGTGACCTTCACCCCCTCGGTGACTTACATCGGTAAGAACATGTTCAACAACGAGTCCGGAACGTTCTTCACCAACGTCAAGAACGTCGTCCTCGACGGGACCAACACCGTGGACACCATAGGGGAGAACGCATTCTACAACTGTTCCAACCTCACCAGCGCCGTCACCCTGAACAGCATCAGGGTGCTGGAGGACATGTGCTTCTACGGCACCAGCGTCTCCTCCTTCACCTTCGGTCCCGAGCTCATCACCGTCGGCGACCGCGCCCTGTTCGACATGGCGCTGGTATCCGTGACGGTGGATCCCAGCAACCCGCTGTACACCAGCAGCAACGACAACGTGCTGTACGCACAGAGCAGCGGTACGATCACCTCGCTGATCGTGTATCCGGCGAAGAAGGTCGGTACGAGCTACATCATCCCCAACACCGTGCAGACCGTCACGTCCTACGCCGCATACGGCGCACAGTTCACCACCCTCACGATCCCCAGCGGAGTCTACCACGTGGGCGAGTACGCATTCGCCCAGGGCAAGCTGGTGACCCTCAACATCCAGTGCGCACAGCCCGATTTCGAGGTCGGCGCATTCTCCGGAATGACGACCCTCGCGACCGTGACCATGCCGCTGTCGATGGAGACCGCGGAGGTCTTCACGGGATCCAACAACATCAGCAGCTACACCTTCACTGGTTCAGGGACCTCCGGACTGCCCGCCGACTACTACCTCAACAACGCCGGCAACCTGCCCTGGTCCTCCACCAACAGGTCCGTGACAGTCGTGTTCTCGGAGGGGATCAGCGCGGTCGACAACAACATGTTCGACTTCCCCTCCGCCAACACCTGCCTTACATCGGTGACCCTGCCGTCCACGCTCGTGACCATAGGTAACGCGGCCTTCCGCAACTGCAACGCCCTCACCTCGTTCACGATACCCGACAGCGTCAACACCCTGGGCACCGACTGTCTGGCCGGATGCACCAAGATCCTCACCCTCACGGTACCGATAAGCCTCAACATGGCCATCGATCCCAACCACCTGATCGGAATAACCTCCCCGCAGCTGAAGGTCTACTTCACGGCAGGGACAGGTACCGGAAGCACGTACAGCACGGTGGAATCCGCCAACAACTATTGGGGCAACACCCCGTGGGCACAGATCACCGGATTCACCGTCACCATGAACGAAGGCATCGTCAACACGGGTTCCAACCTGTTCCTCAAGGCGGGCAACCTCTTCCTCCCCGATTCGCTGGAGGTCATCGGTGCCAACACGTTCAACGGTTCCACCGTCGCTGCTATCGACCTCAAGAACGTGACCGAGCTCGGCGACTGTGCATTCGCCAACTGCACGAGGATCACCAGCCTGGAGATCCCTGCGGCGCTCGAATCCTATTCCGGAAGCCCGTTCAAGGACTGTACGAAGATCACCACGGTCACCCTGCCGATCAACATCGACTATTCCGAGGGCATGTTCACCGGATGCATCCTCATCGCCAACTACACGTTCGTCGCGGGACAGGCCAGCACCGACGGGTACAACTATACCGCAGCCGGATCCGCCACCACTCCGTGGTATCTCAACCTGGCGAATGCCAAGAGCCCGTCCCTGACGTTCAGTCCCGGAATCACATCCGTCGGTTCCTACATGTTCTACAACTGCAACAGGGTGGTCACCGACACGCTGACATACGGCATCTCGACCGTGACGCTCCCCGCCACCGTCACGACGGTGGGCGAATCGGCGTTCGAGGGATGCGCATACATGTCGTCCCTCACGTTCACCGCCCAGCAGATCGGGTCCATAGGCGCCAACGCCTTCAAGGGATGCGCCGGTATCACCACCCTCGCCGTCGGGCCGAACACCACCTTCGGGGCCGGGGCATTCTCCGGATGCGACAAGATCGCTTCGCTCACCCTGCCCATGAGGTCCGATGCAGTCGTGAACAACACCAACCCCGTGTTCACCACGACGCTGCTCTCCACACTCAACTTCATCGGTTCCGGGGACGGATTCGACTACTCCGAGACGTCTGAGAGCGGTTCGTACTACAAGCTCACACCCTGGTACAAGAGCACCAAGGTCATCACACTCAACATCGGAGGGGACATCACCAGCATCGGTGACAACACCTTCCGCGAGTGTCAGGGCATCAGGATGGCCCTCAACCTGCCCGACAACATCGGCGAGCTGGGCAACTCCGTGTTCAGGGGATGCATGGCGATCACCACCGTGTCCGCCAACAACGTCAGCAGGATCGGCACCAACGTGTTCCAGGACAGCAGCGTCACCACGGTGACCATGCCCTCGCTCATCGTCGTGCAGGACTATGCGTTCTACAACTGCCGCAGCCTCAGCACCGCGACCCTCGCCGCGAGCACCCACATCGGCGCACACGCGTTCCAGGACTCGACGATCTCGAAGTACAACAGCAATTCGGGGATCGACTTCACCGGTATCGTAGCGCTCGGAGAGGGAGCATTCAGCGGATGCACGAACATCGACGGCGACATAACGGTGTCCGCCGCGCTCGTCACCATCGGAGCCTCCGCGTTCTTCGGCGATGCCAACATCACCGGTATCGCGGGAGCCGTCACCGGCATCACCTCCGTCGGTGCCTCCGCATTCGAAGGATGCACGTCACTCACCGGCGACCTCACGCTGGGTGCCGTCGGAACGGTCGGAGACAGGGCGTTCTACGGAACGGCCGTGACATCGTTCACCTTCAGCAACCTGCTCACCAGCCTCGGGGACCTGGCGCTGTTCGACCAGAGCCTCACCTCCATCGCGACCGGTACCAACACGAAGTACGTCGTGGACAACACCACGGGAGCGCTCTACCAGGTCAGCGGATCCACCCGTATCCTGCTCCAGTACCCCGCGGCGAAGGTCCTCGATGCGGACTTCACCATCGCATCCAACGTCAGCGAGATCGCCCACTTCGCACTTTACGGCGCGAAGATCCACGGAACCCTCACCATCCCGTCGAGCATGACGCTCACCATCGGCGATGATGCGTTCAGCAACGCGGAGTTCACGGGACTCAACATCCCCAACACCCTGCCGCTGGCCGGACTGTTCATCGGATGCACCAACATCTCCAGCTACTACTTCTCGATGAAGAACAACGTCTCGGGATTCCCCGCCGACTACTTCACGGTCAACGAGAGCACCCTGCCCTGGCATTACAGCAACGTCGACTACTCGGTCGAATTCCAGAGCGGTATCATCGGTCTCGACGCCAACATGTTCAAGAACAGCTCCAGACTGATCTCGCTGACCATACCGACCACGGTCGGAACCCTGGGCGAGGGATTCATCTACGGATGCACGGGTCTCCAGACCCTCGTGGCGCCCGCCAACCTCAGCATGGACATCACCGCCGGTGACATCACCACGCTGAAGACCCTGAGGCTCACCGTGTCCGGTACCGCCCACTCCACATCCTACAACGAGACCACCGGAAAACTGACGCCCTGGTACTCCAGTACGCTCACTTCCCTGACCATCGACAGCGGCATCCTCAGCATAGGCGACTACTTCTATCTGAGGACATCCGCGAACATCGTCCTGCCCAGCACCGTCACGTCCGTCGGAGATTACGCGTTCTACGGATCGACCACCAGCAGCATCACCTTCAGCAGCAACCTGCAGACCATCGGCGACTACGCGTTCTACGGATGCACGCTGACCTCGGTCACGCTGCCTGCCAAGGTCACGACGATAGGCGACAGGGCCTTCGCGGACAACAACTCGCTCACCGCCGTCACCCTGCCCGATTCCCTCACCGGATACGACGGACAGCCGTTCTACGGATGCGTGAACATCTCCAACATCACCGTGCCCATCACTCTGGACTACTCCTCGGGGATCTTCGAGGGCTGCGAGCTGATCCGCACGTACACCTTCACTCCCGGAACCAACGGGGTCGGATTCGACTATACGGTCACAGGCGGCGCCACGCCCTGGTACACCGCGGTGTCCAGATCATACAGCGTCTCTGTCACCCTCAACGAGGGCATCAGGAGCATAGGCGCCTACATGTTCTACCAGTGCGCCAAGGGCAACTACGGAATCGAGGGTGCCGGGACCGGAGCCCAGGAGAAGTTCGTCATCATCCCCGACACCGTCACCGCGATCGGTGCCCATGTCTTCGATTCCTGTAAGAACATACCCGGATTCGTCTTCGGTACCGGAATCGCCGATGTCGGCGATTACGCGTTCTACGACTGCGACGGTGCGAGCTTCACCGACGTCGCCCTCGGCGAGAGCATCAGGACCGTCGGCGCCTATGCCTTCGCACAGTGCGGCAACATCGCCTCCGTCTCGCTCGGAAGCGGACTCACCTCGTTGGGAGCGGGCAGCTTCAACAACTGTACAAGCATCACGTCGCTGTCGCTGCCCCTGAGCGTCAACGCCGTGGCTAACGACGTGCACCCCGCATTCGAGGGCTGCTCCAACCTGTCGGACATCACGTTCGTGGGCACCGGAGCGGGATTCGCGTACAGCGACGTCCGCAGCGACGACGAGAGCGCCGTCGGATCGTTCTATCAGCTCACCCCGTGGTACCTCAACCAGTCCCACGCCATCACGCTGGTGTTCGACAACCAGTCCACCATATCCTCCATAGGATCGAACACCTTCCGCGGAAGCACCGCCATCTCCGGAACCCTGACGCTGCCCACCTCGGTCAGCACCATCGGAAGTTACGCGTTCCAGGGATGTCAGAACATCAGCGGAATAACCCTCAGCGGTACGCTGGCCACCATCGGCGACTACGCATTCGAGGGCTGTACCTCCCTCTCGGGCAACCTCGTGAGCACGGTGAACCTCAAGACCATCGGCGCCCACGCGTTCGAGGGCGATGTGGGGATCACCGGCCTCACCGGTGTGGTCACCGGAATCGAGACCGTCGGAGCATACGCATTCAACGGATGCGTCGATCTCGGCGGAGACCTCGCACTCACCGCAGCGACCTCGATCGGCGAGAGGGCCTTCTACGGTACCGTCGTGTCCTCGTTCTCCTTCGGCAGGAACCTGGCCACCCTTGGCGATCTCGCACTGTTCGACCAGAACCTCGCATCCATCGCCGTGGACAGCAACAACACCACCTACAACGTGAGGGACGGCGTCCTGTACAGGGGAACCACCACCGTCGTGCAGTATCCCGCGAAGATGACCAGGACCACCGGCTACGAGATACCCAACACCGTCACCGACATCCTCCACTACGCGTTCTACGGAGCGGACATCAGCGGGACCCTGTCGATCCCCAACAAGGCCGTCCCGATCGTCATCGGCGAGCAGGCCTTCAGCCACTCGGGCATCACGGCATTGGTGATGCCGGTGAACATCCCGTCGGCATATCTGTTCGAGAACTGTACGGACATCGCAAGCTACACCTTCACCGGAATATCCTCGGGACTCCCGGAGGACTACTACAGCGAGAACATGGGACATCTGGCATGGAACTTCACCGATCCCTCGGTCGCCGCCACGGTCACATTCGCTGATGGTGTAACATCCGTCGACAACGGCATGTTCTACGGATTCGGACAGCTGAGCGTCCTCAACATCCCCACGTCGGTCACCGCGCTCGGAACCGACTGTCTGAAGGGATGCAACGGACTCACCTCGCTCACCGCACCGATAATCCTCGACATGGCGGTGGATGCCGGAAGCGGAATCACTCAGCTCAGCACCGTCAACTTCATCGGAACCGGTCCCGGAAAGGAGTACGGTTCCGCCGATGTCGGAAGCAAGGTCCTCTGGTACTACAGTACCATCAGCAGCCTCAGCATCAACAGCGGAATCACCTCCATAGGAGCATACTCCTACCTGAAGGTGTCCGGCGAGATCGTGATGCCCGACTCCGTGGTGTCCGTGGGAGCATACGCGTTCTACGGGTCCACCACCGGGGACATCACCTTCAGCAACAGCCTGCAGACCATCGGGGCCAACGCGTTCCCCGGATGCGGACTGACCTCCCTCGTCCTGCCGGCCACCGTCACCGCCCTCGGCGACAACGCCTTCGGCGGATGCACGCTCCTGCAGAGCGTCACGCTGCCCGACGGACTGGTCTCATACGAGGGCAAGCCGTTCAACGGATGCGCCGCGCTGGCCACCGTCAGCCTCCCGATATCCATAGATTACAGCTTCGGTATGTTCAACGGATGCGCCGCGCTGAGGAACTACACCTTCACCGTCGGTAACGGCACCGCCGTGGACTACACGGACAAGAGCACCAGCGTCCCATGGTACACCGTGGTCCGCAGCTCCAACAACATCAACGTGTCCTTCGCCGACGGCGTCAGGACCATCGGTGCCCACATGTTCGACGGATGCAACTACTCGCCCACGCCCATCATGACCTACGGAATCATCGGAGACGGCGAGCACGGCGAGATCGTCCTCAATGACGTCCGCACGGTCGGCGACTACGCGTTCAACGGATGCACCAAGATCGCAGGCGTCCAGTTCGGAGCGGACATCGAGACCATCGGTGTGCACGCCTTCGCCAACTGCGCCGGAATCACCGAGCTGGTCCTCGCGGGCAACACCACCGTCGGAGCGGGAGCATTCAGCAACTGTACCGGAATCGCTTCGCTGACCATCCCGCTGTCCGCGGACTCGGTCGTCAGCAACGCGGACCCCGTGTTCAGGGGATGCACAGGCCTGACCTCCGTGACCTTCATCGGATCGGGACCCGGTGCCGTCTACTCCGACAGCCCGTCCTCCGGCAGCTACTACAAGTACACCCCGTGGTTCGTATCGCAGAGCCCGTCGCTGTCCATCGAGTTCAGCAACTGTACCGCAACATCGATCGGAGCCAACATGTTCCGCGACGTCTCCAGGCTCGGAGGCACCGTCGTCGTACCCTCTACCGTCGAGACCATCGGCGAGTACGCGTTCTACGGAACATCCGTTGAGACCTTCAACCTTGGTCCCGCACTGAACTCCATAGGCAACCTGGCGTTCTTCGACCAGAACCTCGCCTCGATCGTCCTGGACGGCAACAACACCGACTTTGCCCTCTACAACGGCGCGCTCTACACCGCGGACCTCACGGTGCTCATCGTGGTGCCCGCGAAGATGGCGGTCAGCGACATCGTCCTGCCCAGCGTGCTGATCACCGTACTGCCCTACGCGGCATACGGCTCGGTCATGACCGGAACGCTCACTATCCCCGCATCGGTCCAGAGCATCGGCAACTACGCATTCGCCGAGTGCACCGGACTGACGGGACTGGTCGTAGAGACAATCGTCCCCGGACTCCTCGGCACCGGATGCTTCCTCAACGACACCGGAATCACATCCATAACCATCCCGTACACCGTCAGGATGGCCGGACTGATGAGCTTCCCCAACAATGTGTCCTCATACACCTTCACGGGAGGAGCGAACTCCGGTCAGGACGCTGCGTACTACCGCCTCAACGCGTCCGAGATGCCGTGGAACTACGCCACCGGCGATGTCAGCATCGTGTTCAGCCCCGGAATCGGAAAGGTCGACGACTTCATGTTCTACCATGAGTCAGTGGACACGCACATCGTGTCCGTGACCTTCCCCGAGGGACTCACCACCATCGGTATCCAGGCCCTGCAGAACTGCGCGGGCCTGCAGACACTGGTCATCCCCAACTCGCTGAGCACCCTCGGAACCAACGCGCTGGCCGGATGCGGCAACGTCAGGGACCTCACGATACCCATCACCTTCCCGATGGACATCGACAACGGTAACATCGGAATGAGCCACCTCCAGAGGCTCACATTCACCCCGGGAAGCGGACTGGTGCCCGCCGGATACGAGAGCACCTACACCAAGACCCTGTGGTACCCCAGCAACGGCAACGGCTACACCGTGGTCTTCCAGAGCGGCATCACCGCCATCGGCGAGTGCATGTACCTCCAGGTGTCCGCGGCCACCTTCCCCGACACCCTCCAGACCATAGGGTCCTATGCGTTCTACAGGTCCAGCTTCACGGCGGTCTCCCTCAACGAGGGACTCCAGACCATCGGTGACAAGGCCTTCGCAGAGACATCGCTTGCGTCAATAAGGATACCCACGACCGTCACCGAGCTGGAGGGATCGCCCTTCGATTCGTGCGCCGAGATCACCACCATGACCGGTCCGATCACCATCGACTACTCCGGAGGATGCTTCTCCAACTGCGGCAACCTGTCCGTGTTCAACTTCACCGTAGGTACTGCAAACCAGGGAGAGGGATTCGATTACACATCCGACAGCTCCGCCAACACCCCGTGGATGGATACCGTCAGGCGCGACAGCACGCCCACGGTCAGCTTCGACCAGAACATCGTGTCCATAGGCGATTACATGTTCTCCAAGTGCTCCTCCAACGGATACGGCATAAGCGGTGCGCTCAAGCTCCCCACCAACCTCGTATCGGTGGGAGACTACGCATTCGAGGGATGCAACCTGATCACATCCATTACCTTCGGAAGCAAGGTCAGGACCATCGGCGCCTATGCGTTCGCGGACTGTTCCAACTCCAGTCTCAAGACCCTCGTCTTCGGAACCTCCCTGACGACCCTCGGAGAGGGATCGTTCAAGGGCTGTTCGAAGATCACCAGCCTGACGATACCGATAGGGGTGAATGCCGTGGCCAACGACGGTACACCCGCATTCGACGGATGTGCCGCGCTCACGAACTTCACCTTCATCGGTTCCGGCGACGGATTCGACTACTCGTCCGAGTTCGGCAACGATGCGTACTACCAGCTCACCCCGTGGTACCAGAACAGGGTGTCCACCATCGTCGTCTCCGTGGGAAGCTCGATCAACAGCATCGGTGACTACATGTTCGCCGGATGCACGGGCATCAGGGCAGCGATCAACCTCAACAACGTCACCGAGATCGGGGAGAGCGCCTTCGCCGAGACGGACAGGCTGCCATCGGTCACCGGTCCGAAGGTGGAGACCATAAAGGCGGGAGCGTTCACCGGATGCGACGCACTCGGCAACGTGACGTTCTCCTCCGTGACCACGATCGGCAACGACGCCTTCAGAGGCTGCGCGGCACTCAGGTCCGCTACCCTCACCCAGTGCTCCAGCATCGGCGAGAGGGCGTTCAAGGACAGCGGAATCGCCACCATCAACGGCACGGTGGGCACCATAAGCCTGCCGAAGCTGGGAACCCTCGGCGCATGCGCATTCGAGGGAAGCGGCGCGGAGTCCGTCATCCTCGGCACCACCGGCGAGGGCATCGTCCTCGGAGACCACGTCCTCGACAACTGCTCGCACCTCACGTCGCTCATAATCAACGGCGATCTGGAGGTCCTGCCCGCGGCGACCTTCCAGTCCGGAAGCTTCAAGTCGCCCGTGAAGGAGGTCTTCACCCCTGCGGTGTCCGTCTTCCTTGCGGACCTCTCGGGCTCGTCCATCGAGACCCTCAGCGTCACCGGACCCACATCCTTCATCAGCGGGGACGTCTCCGCATCCCTCAGGAACTGTACCTCCCTGACCACGGTCAGCCTCGACACCGACGACGGCGTCAGGATCACCCTGCCGGAGGCCATGTTCGACGGATGCACGGTACTCTCCACGATCCCCCTGACCAACGTGATCCTCAGCGGACCCAACACCTTCCGCAACTGCTCTTCGCTGCCGTTCGCCGACCTCACCATCGCGACCACGCTGCCCGCAGGCACATTCTACGGATGCTCCAACCTCACCGAGGTCACCGCACCCCTTGTGACCGCGATCGGCGACTCCGCGTTCGAGTCCGCAGGCAGGCTGGCGGCGTTCAACAGTGACACGTCCGGAAACGCATCCTTCGCAGGCATCACCGCCATCGGCGACCGCGCCTTCTACGGGACCGCCCTGCAGACACTGTCCGACATGACGGCCGTGGACCGCATCGGCGCCAGCGCCTTCGAGGCCTGTGCGGGCCTCGCCGGCGTGATGGACCTCACATCTGTAACTGCAATCGGCGACCGCGCCTTCTACGGTTCCGGCGCATCCGGATTCGTGTTCGGTCCCGGCCTCGCAACCCTGGGAGACCTCGCGCTCCTCGGTCCGCAGCTCGCCACGATATCGTTCTCGGCGGACAACCCCAACTTCGACATGGAGAACGGTATCCTGTACAACGAGGGCAAGACCACGATGATCATCTGTCCCGCCAAGAACGCGGTCAGCGACCTCGTGCTGCCCGACGGACTGACCAACATCCTGCACTATGCCGCTTACGGATCCTCGATCAGCGGAAGGCTGACCCTGCCCGAGAGCATCATGCAGACCCCGACCGTGAGCATCGCCGTAGCCGATTACGCATTCGCGGACAGCACCGGCATAACATCTCTCGACATCCGCTTCACCGGACAGTCGATCATCTCGCCCACGGCGTTCTCCGGATGCACAGGTCTGACTTCCCTCAGGGTGTCCAACACCGTGAAGCTCGGAGACCTGTTCTCGTTCGAGAACCGCATCGCGGAGTACAGGTTCTTCGGAGGACAGTCGTCCGGTCTGGAGAACTACTACGAGAACAACTACACCAAGATGCCCTGGGCACACGCGGCCGGGGACGTCAGGATCGCCATAGTGTTCGAGTCCGGAAGCGCCGTCGACCCGTCGATGTTCCGCTTCGAGAGCCCCAGCACGGCCATCGTGTCCGCTGATCTGGGTTCGGTATCGAGCATCGGCAACAACGCGTTCAGGAACTGCGCCGGATTGGAGACACTCAACATCCCCGACGGCGTCAGGTCCATGGATGCCTCCGCCCTCACCGGATGTTCAGGCCTCAGGTCCGTCACCCTCCCGATCTCGCTCAACGCGGCGTTCAATGCCAACGGCAACATCGGAGAGCTGGCGCTCACCGACCTGCACTTCACCAAGGGAACCGGAGAGGGTTACACCTACCTCACCAACTACCGCGACACCATCTGGTTCGCGGCAAGCACCACCTACAGCGTGTACCTGGAGGAGGGGATAACGTCCATCGGCGACAACATGTACCTCAAGCCCCTGGGCAACGTCACCTTCCCCTCGACCCTGAAGTCCATCGGCGCCAACGCGTTCTGCAACAGCGCCATGGGCGCCGTGACCCTCAACGACGGTCTGGAGACCCTGGGCGACAACGCCTTCGGAAGCACACCCATCACCAGGCTCACCATACCCGACACGCTGAAGGTCACCGACCCCAACGTGGCGCCGTTCAGGAACTGTACCCAGCTGGCCTCCGTGTCCCTGCCCATAACCATCAGCTACGCCAACAGCATGTTCGACGGATGCATCAACCTCACCTCGTTCACCTTCACCAAGGGAGACAACGGTGCGGGATACAACTACAGGCAGGCGGACGCGCCTCTGACCGTATGGTACAAGATCTGTCAGGACAAGGACATCTCCGTCAGCTTCGAGTCCGGAATCGTGTCCATCGGAGAGAACACCTTCCGCGGATGCACCGGACCCCTGGGCTCGGGAATCAGCGGCAACGTCGACCTGTCCGGCATCACATCCGTGGGCGCATACGCCTTCAGCGGATGCTCCAGCATGTCCGGCGTGGCCTTCGGTTCCGCCATGGCCACAATCGGCGCCCACGCCTTCGAGAACTGCGTCGGCATATCGGACATCACGCTGGGCATCTCCGTCACCCAGATCGGTGCGGGTTCGTTCCTCAACTGCTACTCCGTCCGCTCGCTCACCGTGCCCGCCTCGCTGGACACCGTCCGCAGCGACACCGATGCCGCATTCGCCGGATGCACCGGAATCACCTCCGTGAGGCTGACCGGTATCGGCGAGGGATTCCAGTACAGCGAGTCCACAGGAAACAACGCGTTCTACCAGAACACCCCGTGGTACATCAGCAGCGCCAACGGAGCACCCATGACCCTCACCATCGACAACGGTGTCCCCTCGATCGGAAAGAACACCTTCAGGGACTGCAGCAGCATCGACGGCAACGTCGTGCTGCCCGTCAGCGTCAGGACCGTCGGCGACTATGCGTTCAAGGGATGCATGGGAATGGACGGCCTGGAGATCAGGTTCTCGCTAACCAATGTCGGAAAGGGAGCGTTCTCGGGTTGTTCGTCGGTGCGCACCCTCACGCTGCCCATATCGCTCAATGCCGTGTACTACGAGGATGAGCCGATATTCGAGGAGACCAGCAGCATCGAGTCCCTGAACTTCACGGGAACCAACGGACAAGCCTACGCCACCTCGGGAAGCACCAACTACAAGAAGACCCCGTGGTACACCAACACCCTGTCCATGACCGTCACATTCGACGCGGCCGTGCAGTCCATCGGAGCCTACATGTTCTGCGAGTGCTCCAACCTGCAGGACACCGTCGACCTGAAGAACGTCAGCACCGTCGGCGAATACGCCTTCCAGGGCTGCTCGGGAATCAGGGGAGTCACGGCGGACAAGCTCACCACCGCGGGAAGGAACTCCTTCGACGGATGCAGCGAGATGACCCAGGCGTCCATGACGACGCTAAAAGTTGTTTCACCGTACATGTTCAGGAACACATCCTCGATGGGTACCCTGAGCCTGCACACCTACTGCACCACGATCGGCGAGCACGCCTTCGAGAACAGCGGCGTCCAGACAATCAACGCCGCGGGCGGAAGCATCGTCAACCTCCGCAGCGTCACCTCGGTCGGCGACTACGCGTTCGCCGGTTCGAAGGTGGTATCGGTCATCCTCGGTACCGCGGGCACCAACATCGGTACCTTCGGCGACTACGTGTTCTACAACTGTCAGTACCTCGACAGCGTGAACATCGCGGGTACGGTCAACACCATGCCCTACAACACCTTCAGGTCCGCCGAGCCCATGACCTACACGCCCAGGCTCAACACCCTCACCGCCAGGAAGGTCACCAACTTCTACGCCAACCTGTCGGACTTCAGGGAGCTGCAGACCGTGGACATCTCAGGTACGATATCGTTCATACCCGTCGGATCCCAGCAGCAGGCATCGTTCAAGGGATGTACCGCGCTGCAGAAGGTCACCCTGTACAGGGATGCATCCACATCCTACAGGTACACCCTGCCCGCATCGATGTTCGAGGGATGCTCCGAGCTTGACACCATCAACCTGGAGTACGCGAACATCAACGCCCAGAACGGAAGGGAGTTCTACGGATGCAGCAGCCTGCCCGCGGTATCGATGCTGTACTCCACGTCCATCGCGGACTACTCCTTCTACGGATGTACTTCGCTGACATCCATATCGGCGCCCAAGGCCAGCACCGTCGGTCTGTACGCGTTCGCAGGAAGCGGTCTCACCGCCGTCAACGAGAACGACCTCGGATCGGTCACCACCATGAGCGCCCACGCCTTCGACTCGTGCATATCGCTCGTCTCGGTAGTGATGAACAAGGTCGAGAAGATCAACGCCACCGACGAGGTCAGCCACGGACAGACCGGTGCCTACACCGACGTGTTCTATGGCTGTACGTCACTCACATCCGTCCGCATGGATTCCCTGCTGACCATCACCACGGCCATGTTCTTCGGATGCGACAAGCTCGCAGAGGTCGTGGCCGACAGGGTCAGGAAGATCGAGAACCTGGCGTTCTACGGATGCAGCGTGCTGGCGTCGGTGTCGTTCCCCGCCGTCACCGAGATCGGTGTGGCGGATGCGGACGTCACCTACGAGAACGGAACGTTCACCGGCATAGACACCCACTCGGTGTTCTACAACTGCAGTTCGCTCTCCGCCGTCTCCATGCCCAGGCTGGAGTCCGTCGGGGCACTGGCATTCTACAGATGCTCCGCACTGGCAGCGTTCAACGACGCCAGCGACTTCGTGCTCGGCGACACCGTCGGAAGCATCGGGACCGCAGCGTTCGCCAACATCGGTGCTGTGAACGTCACCGTGGGAGAGACAACCAACGGCGTCAAGCGCGTATCCGATTACGCGTTCTTCGACTGCCAGCACATGGTGCGCTTCGTATCCGCATCGCTCACCGAGCTGCCCGAGCACACCTTCAACAACAGCGACGTCACCGTCAGGCCTGTCACCTCACAGCTCACGACCATAGATGTCCCAGCAGTCACGAAGTTCTTCGCCAGCCTGCACGGCATCACATCGCTCACCACGGTCAACATGCCCTCGGCCAGCGAGTTCAACGACGCCATCTTCTACGGATGCACCGGACTCGCCACCGTCGAGATGAAGACCACCGGTACCGTCAACCTGTCCGCGAGGATGTTCTACAACTGTACCTCGCTGACCGATATCGATCTCCGCGCCGCGAAGCTGCCCGGAAACACCCAGGCGGCAAGGTCCGGATCCGTCTTCTACGGATGCTCCTCGCTGAGGAACGTGGAGATGGACATCTGCGACACCGTCTGCGCCGGAGCCTTCCAGAACTGTACCTCGCTCAGGACCGTGACCATGCCCATGGCGGTCACGATCGGAACGGAGGCGTTCAGCGGATGTGTCGCTCTCGGCACAGTCACGGCACCCCTGGTGACCGTGGTAGGCGACAGCGCCTTCTACGGATGCACGTCGCTGTCCACGCTCAACCCCAACGCCGACGGAGTGAGCGGATTCATCAGGATCACCAGCATCGGAAGCATGGCCTTCCAGGGATGCGCCTTCACCAGGGCGGTCCTCGGACCCATGCTCAGGGAGATGGGTTCCTACGCCTTCGCAGGCAACAGGGCGCTGAACTACGTGGTGCTGCCCAACTCGCTCACGTCGCTGAGCGAGGGAGCCTTCTACGGCTCGCCCGTGGCCACCGCGTACATATCCTCGTCGATAACATCCATCGGACAGAAGGCGTTCGATTACGGCACCACCGGAGTGGGAGAGGTCAGCATCTTCTTCAACGGAGAGCTGGCCGACATCTCCTTCGCCCTCAACGCCATCAACGGATCCAACTCCGTTACCCTCACCGCATACGGTACGCACAACGGCAAGGAGGTCTTCGACGCCCTCATCAGGGACGAGAAGATCGCCGCCATGTCCACATACTACTACGTGGAGAGGGACTTCGGAATCGTCCGTATCGATGCCGACGACGACAGCGTGCTCCCGTATGTTTCCGACATAAGGGTGCTGTACGGAAGCAGGTTCGTGCTGCCGTTCTACACCAACGGTTCTTCATACACGGATTACTACTTCTCCACGCTGAACGGAGGAATCCTGTCGATCTACTGCTCCGAGGCCGACTTCGCGGCCAACAGGGTGGCGAGGTCGGGAGACGACGTGCCCATGTTCCCGCTGGAGGACAACGGAGGAATAGACATCCGCGGTTACACCACCCTGACTCCGCTGGAGGGCAAGTCCACCATCACCATCATCAGCAACGGTAACGGCGAGGCGGTCAGGCCCACATCCGTCGTGGTGCACTACGGAATGCTCTACAACATCCCCAAGTTCGAGAACGAGCAGACCCACATCAGCTCGCTGGTGCTCATCGGAGCCGGTAACCTGGAGATCCAGATCGACGAGACTACCGAGTCCATCTACATCGGTTATGCGTTCAACGAGGTGTCGATGCAGTCCGCGGACACCAAGGTCACCGTCTACTTCTTCAGGGACGGCGTTAGGTATCCCGCAGAGGTCCTGCTGAGATCCCAGTTCAAATACCCCGACGAGTTGAAGGACGAGAGGGGACAGAACGTGCTGGAGATCCCCGATCCGGGTTACGAGTTCATCGGATGGTACAGCGCCGAGAACGGAGGTTACAAGGCCGACGAGACCACCACCTTCAAGAGCGGACAGACCTGGTACGCCAGGTTCTCCGCTCTGGACTACACCATCACGGTGAAGGACAAGAACGGCGAGTACGCCCACGCGGCGGTCAAGGGTCCGTACGTGCTCTACAACACCGACGGCAACCTGTACTACACCGATCTGGACCACTCGGAGCAGACCCTGATCATCAAGTACACAGACGTCGAGGGATACAAGATCAAGCTGTACATGGACAGCGGTTACAGGATCATCACCGACCACACCGAGCCCCTCGTGGGAGACAGGGACGTCGTCCTGAACCTGGAGATGAACTACTACAAGGTCAAGCTGCAGTTCATGTTCAACGGGGAACTGGTCTCCGATACCACCGTGTTCACCATGAACGGATGGGGAATCGGTTCCGAGACCCAGTACACCAACGCCAGCCCCACCATCGACAACATCCCGTTCACCATCTTCAGGAACGGCCTGGTCACCCCGGCGCCGCTCAGCGACAACTACACCCTGTCGCAGCTGATCGTGAACGATAAGCTTGTTGTATACACGGACAACAAGTACGTCGTCGACAAGTCGTTCCTCAACGACACCCTGACCGTGCTGATGGTGTTCGTCCTGTCGGAGGGACAGTACGCCGTCGAGTACAGGGTCGGGGACGATGCGGGTACCGTGGTCAACAACGGTATCGCATACAGCGAGCATGACATGATCACAATCATCGCCGACAGCAACTACCAGAGGGTCGGATACACATTCGTCGGATTCTCCATCGCGGGTCACGACGGAGTCCTCAGGCCGATGAGCCAGGTTGAGCTGAGCAGGGAGATGATCGACAAGTCGAAGTACTGCGTCGTCACCGCCGTGGGAGTCTGGTCCGAGGTCGATTATTCGATAAGCTTCGACCTCGCCGGATACACCGGAGCGC
>JAEEGK010001076.1_pt1 | contig 68097 bp, 54 predicted proteins | sample 8958771 | NCBI WGS metagenome assembly JAEEGK01 (sample SAMN16246547, study PRJNA631951) | gut metagenome | biome: gut microbiome; feature: rumen; material: SC-attached | host: Bos | place: Iran: Karaj | collected 2018-10
ACTGGTAACGGTTTTCCTCCATGTCCTGAAGTTCAGACATCAGTTTCTTGACCGTTTTGTAAGAAGTCTTTGCATCTGCCTTGATACAGATCTTCAGCTCGTGGGATTCGAGGTTGTTGCCCAGTGAGGGGTCGGGATCCTTAGCTGAACGCTTGGCCACCTTTACCCACTGCTGGAACTCACTCATGCCGCCGGCTATACTGTCGGTGGGAATTCCCTTGGTCTGCAGCACCTTTACCATCTGGCTCTGCGGAAGGTCGAGATATCCGTGCAGCTCCTTAAGACCTACGCCGAACATCGGGTCGTCCTTAAACTTCTTCAACTGTGCCGGTGACAGGGCGGGCATACCGTTGTTCTCAAGAATGGTCTTGACGGTCTGCTCCAAGTCGGGCACCTTATCCATGCTCATGAACACCTTGCCCTCTGGGTTGACAAGGATGTTGAGCACATCCACATCTGGCACTTTGACCTTTGACTGCGACTGCGGCGTGTTGACTTGTACTGGCTCCGGCGTGACGAACGTTGACGTCATCATGAAGAAAGTCAGCAAAAGCACCATCACGTCTGACATAGGAGTCATGTCAATCCAGATGTCACTTTTCTTAATTTTTACTTTACCCATAGCGATAAATGATTTAAAGGGTTAGCAAAAATTAAGCCTCGTCTGTGTGGTTAGCTTCGTAAGTCTGAGCAATTGAATAACCAACTTCATCGAGGGCGAATGTCAGCTTGTCGATCTTGTTCGTGTAGTAGTTGTAAGCTACAACAGCTACCCAAGATGTTAAGATACCTGATGCCGTGTTAACCAGGGCCTCAGAAATACCGAGTGACAGGGCCTGAGAGTCAGCACCACCACCAGCTGCCAGAGCTGCGAATGAACGGATCATACCTACAACGGTTCCGAACAGAGCGGTCAGAGTACCCAGTGTAACGATGGTAGCGATAATCGGCATGTTCATCGTCAGAGTAGGCATCTCAAGCTGAGTGGCCTCTTCGTGAGCCTGCTGGATACGGGCAATCTTCTGCTCCTTCTTAATGCCAGAGGTAGCTTCCATCTCCTTGTAGGTACGCAGTGAAGCACCAACAACGTTAGCTACGGTACCGCGCTGAGCGTCGCAGAGCTGCTGAGCCTTTACGAAGTCGTTTGCGTTCAGGGCTGCCTTGATGTTAGCCACGAACTTGGGGAGCTTACCCTTACCGAATGCGGTGTTCAGAGCGAGCCAGCGCTCAATAGACAGGGCAATAACGGTGAACAACAGGGTAAGGATGACGGGCACAACGATACCACCTTTGTAGATAGTACCCCAAATGTTACCGTCGATAACTTCGCCGTTCTCAGCGATGTGGTCGCTGTTACCGAGGAAGAATTTGAAGAAACAAACTGCGAGGATGAAACATACAACGATGATCCAGAACGCTGCTTTGATTCCCTGGAAGCCCTGGCTCTTCTTAGCTGGGGCTGCTGCTTTTTGTGTAGTTGCCATAATTTAAATGTTTTTGATTTTAGTTATTTGTTAAAAATTAAGTTTGTTATGTTTCTGATTTGACGTTAATTACCTTGTTTTAGTACTCAGTTTCGGGAGCGTACGCTCCCTTATCTCTCGGCAAAGATAACAATTTCGGACGTACTAAAAGCGGAGTTAATATTTTTTAACTTGATATTTCTCAATTATTTTAGTTTTTCCAACACTTCCTTGATGCGCCGCATGGCTTCGCGGATGTTTTCATCGCTGGTTGCATAGCTCATGCGGAAGCACTCCGGGTCGCCGAAAGCATCTCCGCCGACAGTGGCAACATGTCCTTTTTCCAGAAGGTAGAGTGCCAACTCTGTAGAGTTACTGATGACGGTGCCGTCCTCAGTCTTCTTTCCGTAGAAGCTGCTGCACTTGGGGAAGAGGTAGAAAGCACCTTCGGGTACGTTCACTTCCAGCCCGGGAATGTCCTTGGCTAAATCCACAATGAGGTTGCGGCGGCGTTCAAAGGCCTGACGCATCTGTTCCACACACTCCTGACTTTCGGTGTATGCGAATTCGGCTGCTTTCTGGCTGACAGAGCAGGGCCCGCTGGTGTATTGTCCTTGCAGTTTGTTACAGCCTTTGACAATCCACTCCGGAGCAGCAATGTATCCAATGCGCCAACCGGTCATGGCATATGCCTTGCTGACGCCGTTGACGATGATGCTGCGCTCCTTCATGCCCTCAAACTGGGCAATGCTCTGGTGCTTGCCTACATAATTGATATGTTCATAGATTTCGTCTGCCAGTACAAAGAGGTCGTCATGACGCTTGATGACCTCGGCCAAGCCGGCCAGCTCTTCTCTTGAATAGACGCTACCCGTAGGGTTGCTGGGCGAACAGAGGATGAGCATGCGCGTCTTGGGGGTGATGGCTGCTTCCAATTGCTCAGGGGTTATCTTGAAGTTCTGGTCGAAACGTGCTTCGACAAATACAGGGTTACCTCCTGCCAGCAATACCATTTGTGGGTAGCTGACCCAGTATGGGGTGGGGATGATGACCTCATCGCCAGGGTTCACCAGAGCCATGACGGTATTGCAGACACTCTGCTTGGCACCGTTTGACACGAGAATCTCCGACGGCTGGTAGTGCAGCTGGTTCTCACGCTCCAGCTTGCGGGCAATGGCCTGTCGCAACTCAGCATATCCCGGCACGGGGGAGTAGCGTGAGTAGTTCTCGTCGATGGCCAGTTTGGCGGCCTGTTTGATATGGTCGGGGGTGTTGAAGTCGGGCTCGCCGACGCTCATGTTAATCACATCGATACCCTGTGCCTTCATCTCTGAACTCTTCTGCGACATGGCCAGTGTTGCTGACGGGGCAAGTCTCTGCAGACGATTGGATAATTGTGCCATTCTTCTATGAATTTTAAATTTCAGCGTGCAAAATTACACAAATATTTTATCAAAACGAAAAAAAGTGTCGCTTTTTTGCTGTTTTTCGTGTCAAAACTCCCACATCTTTTATTTGCTAAAGATGCAATGTGTGTCCCATGCGGCTTTGCTTGGTCTTCAGGTATCGCAGATTGTATTCGTTGGGTGTTACCTCAATGGGCACGTTCTCAACGATTTCCAGTCCGTATGCCTCCAGTCCCACACGCTTGACAGGGTTGTTGGTCAGCAGTCGCATCTTGTGTACGCCGAGGTGGCGCAACATCTGGGCACCGCAACCGTAGTCGCGCTCGTCGGGCTTGAAGCCCAGGTGAACGTTTGCATCGACGGTGTCGAGTCCCTCTTCCTGTAGTTTGTAGGCGGCAATCTTGTTCATTAGTCCGATGCCACGGCCTTCCTGCTGCATGTAGATGACGACGCCCTTTCCCTCCTGCTCGATAGCCTGCATGGCCTTGTGCAACTGTTCTCCACAGTCGCAGCGCTTGCTGCCGAGGATGTCACCTGTCATGCATGAAGAGTGGACGCGTACCAGTACCGGTTCGTCTTCCTTCCATGACCCTTTGATGAGTGCCAGGTGTTCCAGTCCGTTGCTGGTCTGACGGAAAGGTATCAGTCGGAAGTGACCGTAGTCTGTCGGCATGTCCACCTCTTCGCCCACTTCAATGAGCGACTCCTTCTTCAGACGATAGGCTATGAGGTCCTTGATGGTGATAATCTTCATGCTGTACTTCCTGGCAAATTCCTGCAACTCAGGCATGCGGGCCATGCTGCCATCGTCGTTCATGATTTCCATCAGTGCACCGGCAGGGTAGAGACCGCTGAGCTTACAGAGATCAACGGCTGCCTCGGTATGTCCGCTACGGCGCAAGACGCCGTGATCCTGGGCATACAATGGGTTGATGTGTCCGGGCCGACCGAAGGTCTGAGGAGTCGAAGTGGGGTCTGCCAGTGCCTTGATGGTGGCGGCACGGTCGTGGGCACTGACTCCCGTTGTGCAGCCCTCCAGTTTGTCAATGGTGACGGTGAAGGGGGTTCCCAGTACGGAGGTGTTGTCCTGAACCTGACGGGGCAGGTCCAGTTCCTCGCTGCGACTGATGGTGATGGGTGCACACAGCACGCCACGTGCATATTTCAACATGAAGTTCACCTTTTCAGGTGTTATCTTTTCTGCTGCGATGATGAGGTCGCCCTCGTTTTCACGATCCTCGTCATCCACTACGATGACGAACTCTCCCCGTTTGAAGTCCTCAAGTGCTTCTTCTATCGTATTCAGTTTGAACTCTTCCATTCTCCTTATACCTTATTTATATATGCGTCAAGTATTAATAATTCAATTCGTCAATGCGTGCAATGATGGCATCGCTGGCATGCCTCAGGTTCTTCAGGTCTCGGTAAAGACGGAATCTGAATCGTAGCATTCGGAAGTAGAAGAACAGTCCTAATGGCAATATGAGTCCAGTGATAATGTTCATCCATGTGCGAGTGAACGGTCTTGTATGGGCATGTGTGGCCATGACGGGAATATGGTTCAGCTCGTTCAGTATCTGTCTGTCGGTGCTGTAGCTGAGGTCTTCGACCACTGTTTCCAGTTTTTCGTTGATGGCCTCTATCTCATGGTCGTCTCCAGGTCGGAAGAATACCTTGATGGGGTTGGGCCAGTGCAACAGTTTGTGTTCGTGATGATAGCGGATGACTTCTTCGTTGATTTGCGCCAGCATCTGTCGGTCTTCGGCATACTTCGGGTCCTCGATAATCACCTCTTTGCGTACGATGTTACGTTTGGTCCGCATGCCAAGCATGCGCATGGCGATATTCTTGTATAGGTCAATGTTGAACACCACAGAGTCGTTGTTGGCTTTGTAGGTGAAGAAGATGGCTATTGGTGTCAGCACGGCGGTTCCCAGCCATCGGCCGAAACTCACCGTCCACTCGTCCTCACGTGCCATTCGGAATCCTGTGTTGTCGAAGATGTAGAATACGATGAACACGATGACGGAAATGATGACGGGGACACCCAGTCCGCCTTTTCGGATGATGGCTCCTAAGGGGGCTCCGATGAAGAAGAAGATGATGCACGACAGTGCCAGTGTGATTTTTCCGAGTGCTTCCAGCGAATGTAGTCGCTCATTGCTGTTCAGCATCTTTGAGTACTCGCTTTTCATTTCCAGTTCCATCTGGGTGTTGCGTGCCTGGTCTGTTGCCTGTTTCACGACAATCTGTTTCTTTTCCATGCTGAGCTTCTCGAAGATGGAGTCGAAGTCAACATCCTCCTTGGCCGCTGCAGCAATGGCTTTTGTGGAGTCCTGCTTTTCTATCTGTGGTTTTCTGAATGACGACATGAGGGCTTCGGCGTAGAAAGCGTGTCCTACCGAGTCGTTGTATTCGCGAATGGAGTCCAGGTCATGGTAGATTTTCCGGATACTCTTGGCTTTCGCATTGGCTGCAATACCGCTGACGTCTGCCAGGTTGAAGTCGCCGTCGAAATCGAGTACAATACGCTTCGTTCCGAAGGTCTCGCGGCGGTAGGGTACGCTGGCACTTCCTGCGATGTCCTGTGACTTCATGTTTTCGAACCATTCGCCGCTGTATAGCGTCAGCAGCAGGTGTTTCTTCTCGGCAGTCGATTGCAGCCTTCCTGAGTCTGCCAGAATGATGGCATGGTCGTCGTAGTTGCCATTCTGCCGATAGATCATGATGCCATAGAGTACGCCCTTTTCCAAGTCTTTTTTCTGGACGTAGATATTACTATTAGGTATTCCGTCGTAGAACACACCCTCTGGAATCTCCAACTCAGGACTCTTTTGCTTCATGGACAGCAGTAGCTGGCTGAATGATTTGTAGGCTTCGGGACCTATGACGTCCTGGAAATAGAAGGAGATGCCCGTGATGATGAGTGTGATGACAATGAGCGATCGCATGGTCTGCAGCAGAGAGATTCCAGCCGCCTTGATGGCAGTCAGCTCCGAACTCTCACCAAGGTTTCCGAAGGCAATGAGCGATGACAGAAGGATGGCGAGTGGTAGTGCCTGGGGCAGCAGCATCAGTCCCATGTACCAGAAGAACTGTGTCAGAACGCCCAGAGAAAGGCCTTTTCCGATAAGGTCATCAACGTATCGCCACAGGAATTGCATCATCAACACAAACTGGCAGATGAAGAACGTTCCTGCGAATAGTAGCAGGAACTGCTTGGCAATAAATATGTCTAATTTTTTGATGCGGAACATATTTCAGCCTGCAAAGGTACGAAAAAAGGTAAAAAGGTAAAAAGGTAAAAAGGTAAAAATGCCGATACTTAACCTTTTTTACCTTTTTACCTTTCAAAGTCCGCTAACGCGGTGTAGCCTGTCCAGGTTGTCGTCCCAAATGCCGCGAAGGTCCTCTATGTCGTCAGCATCGGCGTAGTCTGTAATCAGCATGCTCAGTTTCCCCGTCAGTTCGCTTTGCTCCAAGCGAATCTCCCAGAAAGCCTGCGGGTCCTCTTCCTGGTAGTCCCATTTCATGCGTATGTGGCTGAACTTGTTACACTCTAGGATTTGTGAGGTCTTCGTGTCGCGGTCCGTCCATGGGTGTCCCCATGTGAATGTCATGGTTCCGCTCTCTGCATCGGCTACTACAATGTCTGCCAGCCACTTCTGTAATCCCTCAGCGGTACTAATCATGCCCCATACAATATTGGGCGATTTTGTATTCAGTGGGTATTCTACGGTTAGTTTTTTCATATTTACACTGTGTTTTAGTAGTCTGCCGCAAAATTACAAAGAAAAGTCCAAATAACCAAATGAAAAGACAAAATATTTTTATTTTAAAATTTCTTGGATAAAATTTGGCGGTTCCGTAAAAAAGCATTACCTTTGCACCCGCAAAACGTAAAACGTATTGTGATGGCGGGGTAGCTCAGCTGGTTAGAGCGTCGGATTCATAATCCGGAGGTCGAGGGTTCGGGTCCCCCTCCCGCTACGAAAGAACGCCCTATAGAACTTTTTCTATGGGGCGTTCTTCTGTTTTTTATAGCCGTAGGGTAGCCAAGGAAATTCATGGCTCTTTAATGACGGATTTTGTTGACCCGTTTGGTCAGCCCGATGGCACCCGCAGGACATACTAGTCGGCAGAGGTGACAACCTACGCACTTGGTCCCTACCAGTCGGGGTTGGCGTGTCTCGCTGTTGAATACGATGGCCTGATGTCCGCCATCGTTGCACGATACTTCGCAACGTCCGCAGCCAACGCACAGTTCCAGATTGAACTTCGGATAGATAATGGTCTCTCGATCAAGATGGTCTGGCTTCATGAACTTTGGAATCTGTTCGCCAACCAGTTGTTGCAAATCAGTTATGCCACGCTTGACCATGTATCGCTGAAGGCCAAGTATGAGGTCGTCAATGATGCGATAGCCATACTGCATGACGGCGGTACATACCTGTACGTTGCTGCAACCCAGTTGTATGAACTCCAAGGCGTCGCGCCATGTCTCGATGCCTCCTATGCCACTTAGCACAGGTTTCTCTGGCATCAGTGCCAGTTCTAGCACATGACGTAGTGCAATGGGCCGTACGGCACGCCCCGAGTAGCCGGATATGGTGCGCTGTCCCGCAACCTCGGCACCTGCATCCATGGTTACCGACTTGATGGTGTTGATGGCCGATATGGCATCGGCGCCAGCCTGCAAGCATGCTGCAGCAGGTTCGGCGATGTGGGTGATATTGGGCGTCATCTTTGGAATGACGGGTATCTTGACGTGGCTCTTTACGCAGGCGGTAAAAGTCTTTACCAATTCTGGGTCCTGTCCTACGTCGCTGCCCATTCCCTTGTGTTTCATCTGCGGACATGAGAAATTCAGCTCCACGGCATCGCAGCCAGCCTCTTCTGCCATCTCTGCCAGTTTTATCCACTCTTCTTCCGTCTGCCCCATGATAGAGGCCACCACCACCTTTGTCGGGTAGTTCTGTTTCAGTCGGTGCAGAATGTCGAAATCCATCTCCACGGGGTTCTCACTCAGCTGTTCCATGTTGCGGAAACCGTAGAAGTCACCGTGGATGGCGTTGTTGTGCAACGCATCGAAACGCGGCGATACCTCCTTGATTTCCTGTAGGCAGATAGTCTTGTAAAAGACGCCACCCCAACCCGCATCGAAAGCGTTCGCGACCATCTCGTAATTGGTGCAAACGGCCGATGAAGCCAGGAAGAACGGGTTCTCGCATTGGATGCCGCAGAAGTTGATGGCAAGCGGCGGATAATTGCTGTCATCGACGTCGTCCTGATGAATGGAATGTATCACCTCCTTGATGCGTACCGGCCAGTTGTAGTGTATGCAGGCCTGTTCTGCCCGTTCCAGATCGTTGTCGCTGCAGTCCTTTACCCAGCGCAGCGCAGGCTTGTGGTTGTCGAATCGGATGGCACGGATGGCACGTGCAGGGTCGCCGGTCTTGCAAGCCTTGGTACAGGGTGCGTCTGAGCATAGCAAGCAGCGGCTGGCTTCTTCGTAGATGTTCACCTTCCTTACCTTCACGCCCTTGAGCTTAATCCGGTTGTCCTCCAGTGACTCTATGATGGCCAGTGACTCAATACGTTTGATGCCAGCTTCTTCCAGCACTTTACGACCATTCTGGAATTCCTTTTCTATGATAAATCCCATGCCTATGATTTCGGCTCCGGCTTGTTGGCAGAGGTCTATGATGCCCATTCCTGCATTGCCGAATGCAAGAAAGTCGTCAATGAAAAGCACTCTGTCTGCTGCTGACAAGTACTCCTTGCTGATGATGAGCGTGTAGTCCCGCTGCTTGGTGAAAGAGCGAACTTTCGAGACGTAGAAATCGCCCATTGTTGCAGGTTGTTTCTTCTTTGCAAATACTACCGGCAACTCCATCAGGTAGCCCAGCATCACGGCAGGAGCGATTCCTGATGCCTCAACGGTCAGAATCTTCGTAGGTCGTTCTTCTGCAAAGAGGTTCATGAACTCTACGGCAACCTGTTTCATGAGGTAGGGATCCATCTGGTGGTTAATAAAACGGTCCACTTTCAGGATGCCGTTATCAAGACAGCGGCCATCCTGCAGAATACGGCTAATTAACGGTTTCATATTTGAAATAGGTTTTTAGATTTCCAATTTGCTTGCAAATATACATTATTATTTTAAAACAACCATCTTTTTCGTGGAAAACTTTGCAACCGGGTTGCAAAAAAGTTGCTGTACCTTTGCAGCGTGAAAAGAATAATAAACGAAAATACAATATTATGGCACATCATCACGAACATGAGCATTGTTGCGAACATGAGCATCATCATGAACATGAACATCACCATGAGCATCATCATGGGCTGAAGAGACAATTGGCGCTGATTGTTACGGCCGGCGTACTGCTGGCTGTGGCTGTCATCATCGAGAAAAATGTGGAACTGCCGACGTGGCAGTTGCTGTTGGTCTATCTTGTACCTTATATATTAATAGGTCACAAAACGCTGAAGGAGGCCGTTGAAGGCTTGTTTCATGGAGAGGCTTTCAACGAGCATCTCCTTATGTCGATAGCTACCATCGGAGCACTCTGCATCGGTTTCCTGCCTGGTGCTGAAACGCAGTTTCCCGAGGCCGTTTTCGTGATGTTGTTTTTCCAGGTAGGAGAATTGTTTGAGGGCTATGCCGAGGGCAAGAGCCGCCAGAGCATCGCCCATCTCATGGATATCAGACCTGATGTGGCGCATGTGATAGCATCGCCCAACCCCTCCAAAGAGGAGAAGGTACAGCCTACGGACGTCTCTCCAGAGGAGGTGCCGGTGGGTGCAACCATCCTGATTCGTCCAGGCGAGAAAGTGCCGTTGGATGGCGTTGTTGTTGAGGGTACCTCAGCGTTGAATACGATAGCGCTGACAGGTGAGGCTGTGCCGCGTGATGTGCTGGAGGGCGACGAGGTGATTTCAGGCTGCGTCAACCTGAGTGGCGTCCTCAAGGTAAGAACCACCAAGGCTTTCAGCGAGAGCACTGTTACGAAGATTATCAACCTCGTGGAGAATGCCAGTGAGCACAAGTCGAAGAGCGAGGCATTTATCACCCGTTTTGCCCGTGTCTATACCCCTGTTGTGGTCTTTGCTGCCATCGCCCTGGCTGTTGTTCCGCCCCTTGCGCTGGCTGTTGCCAATGGCCAATGGTCAATGTTTAATACTCAGTTCCCCACTTGGCTCTACCGTGCCCTCATGTTCCTTGTCGTGTCGTGTCCCTGTGCACTGGTTATCAGCGTTCCCCTAACGTTCTTTGGTGGCATTGGCGGAGCATCGCGTAAAGGCATCCTCATCAAGGGTGCCAACTACATGGACGTGCTTGCACGTCTTGACGCTGTGGTGTTTGACAAAACCGGAACGCTAACCTGCGGCCAGTTTGCTGTTGAGGCAGTCCATCCAGATGCCTGTGACGAGCATCAGTTGCTACACTTGGCGGCTCATGTAGAACATTTCTCCACTCATCCCATTGGTGCCGCCCTGCGTGATGCGTTCCCTGACGAGGCAACCGATGGTTGTGAAGTAGCTGATGTGAAAGAGATTGCAGGACAGGGCATTACTGCCCGTGTGGGTGACCGTCAGGTATGCGTGGGAAATACCAAACTGATGGATGCCGTTGGGGCCAGTTGGCACGAGTGCCCGCGTTGTGCAGGTCACCAAAAACCCGTTGTGGGAACCATGATTCATGTTGCCATCGATGGTCAATATGCCGGTCACATTATTATTAACGACCGCATCAAGAGCGACAGTGCAGAGGCTATACGGCAATTGAAGGCTTTGGGCATCAAGAAAACCATCATGCTGACGGGCGACCGTCAGGAAGTGGCAGCACACGTGGCAGAGCAGTTAGGTATCGACGAGTATCATGCCGAACTGTTACCAGCCGAGAAGGTTAGGTTCTTTGAAGAAACCTCCAGTCACTACTCGCAACTAACTGCTCACCAGGCAACCAAGGCCTTTGTCGGTGACGGCATCAACGACGCCCCTGTATTGGCACGAGCCGACGTGGGTATTGCCATGGGCGGACTGGGCAGTGACGCAGCCATCGAGGCTGCCGATGTGGTTCTGATGACCGATGAACCCTTGAAGATAGCTCAAGCAGTGGGCATAGCCCGCCGTACCCTGGCCATTGCCCGTCAGAACGTGTGGTTTGCCATTGGCGTGAAGGTTGCCGTGCTGTTGCTTGCCGCGTTCGGATTGGCTACCATGTGGATGGCCGTATTTGCCGATGTGGGTGTTACGGTACTTGCTGTCTTTAATGCTATGAGGGCACTTCGCGCATAGCGTTTTTGCTTGATTTATATTATAAATTAGGTGTAAGTAAAAATTTTTGTGAAAAAGATAGTGGATAATCCACACTTTTTTACTAACTTTGTAGCCCATTTCAAGAAAAGAATTATAACGTTATATTTTTTTATGGCTGAAACAAAGAAAATCAAAACCGCGCTTGTCTCCGTGTTTCATAAGGACGGACTGGACGAGCTGCTGAAAAAACTCAATGACGAGGGCGTGAAGTTTCTCTCGACAGGTGGTACTCAACAGTTTATTGAGTCATTGGGCTACGAGTGCCAGAAGGTTGAGGATGTTACGACTTATCCGTCGATTCTCGGTGGTCGTGTAAAAACCTTGCACCCTAAGGTGTTTGGAGGAATCCTTGGTCGTCGCGACAATGAAGGTGACCAACAGCAGATGGCTCAGTATGAGATTCCTGAAATAGACTTGGTCATTGTCGATCTTTATCCGTTCGAGCAGACCGTTGCCAGTGGTGCTGTCGAGGAGGATATCATTGAGAAGATTGATATAGGTGGCATCTCGCTCATTCGTGCTGGAGCCAAGAACTTCAACGACGTGGTCATTGTTCCCTCAAAGGCTGAGTACGGTGTATTGCTGGACATCATCAACAAGCAGGGTGCTGAAACCACAAAAGAGCAGCGTCGTATGTTTGCCACACGGGCCTTTGGCGTAAGTTCGCACTACGATACGGCTATTCATGCGTGGTTTGAAAAGTAATTGTAAATAGTAAATTGTCAAATTGTAAATTAGAATGGGATTTTTCAGTTTTGTCCAGGAGATTGCCATGGACTTGGGAACCGCCAACACCATTATTATCAGTGATGACAAGATAGTGGTTGACGAACCCTCAGTAGTAGCACTTGACCGCCGTACCGACAAGATGATTGCCGTGGGTGAGAAGGCTAAGATGATGTATGAAAAGACGCATGACAACATTCGTACCATCCGTCCTTTGCGTGACGGTGTGATTGCCGACTTCTCAGCCTGTGAGCAGATGATGCGCGGTCTGATAAAGATGGTTCATACGGGCCATCGCCTCTTCTCTCCGTCACTGCGCATGGTAATTGGTGTGCCCAGTGGTTCTACAGAGGTAGAGCTTCGTGCTGTGCGCGACTCTGCCGAGCATGCTGACGGCCGTGACGTATATTTGATTTTCGAGCCGATGGCAGCAGCCGTAGGTATCGGCATTGACGTGGAGGCTCCAGAAGGAAACATGATTGTTGATATCGGTGGTGGCACGACAGAGATTGCTGTCATCTCTCTGGGTGGTATCGTGAGCAATAACTCCATCAAGGTGGCTGGCGACGACTTGACAGCTGATATTCAGGAATATATGAGCCGCCAGCATAATGTGAAGGTGAGTGAGCGTATGGCAGAGCGCATCAAGATAGCTGTAGGCTCTGCACTGACCGACCTGGGTGAAGATGCCCCTGAGGATTATATCGTTCATGGTCCGAACCGCATCACAGCCCTGCCTATGGAGGTGCCCGTATGCTATCAGGAGATTGCCCACTGTCTGGACAAGACCGTGGCACGTATTGAGACTGCAGTGCTCTCAGCACTGGAGAATACGCCGCCTGAGCTTTATGCCGACATTGTCAAGAACGGTATCTACCTGACGGGTGGTGGCGCATTGCTGCGTGGTCTTGACAAGCGTCTGACGGACAAGATAAACATCCAATTCCATATAGCAGAGGATCCCTTGCACTGTGTGGCTAAGGGTGCAGGCATAGCCTTGAAGAATGTGGACCGCTTCACGTTCCTGATGCGTTAAGCAGTAAGCATAAGCTGTAGGCTGCATGAAGAACCTGCTTGATTTCCTTGCAAAGTATTACCACTGGCTGCTTTTCGTATTACTCGAAGTAGCCAGTGTTGTGTTGCTGTTCCAGTATAACAGTTATCAAGGGAGTGTATGGTTCTCGACGGCAAATGCTGTGGTAGGTAAACTCTATGAGTGGCGTTCGGACGTGGAGTCGTTCTTCTCGCTGAAGAAGGTCAACGAGGAACTGTCACTGCGTAACTTCTACCTTGAAAGGCAGGTCCATGAGCTGGCAACGGCCTACGGCGACCTGACGAAAGACACGACGGCGCTTGAACGCAACGGGCTGAAGTTCCTCCAGCAGTATCAGCTGGTTCCAGCCAAGGTAGTGGCTAATTCTGTCAACCGCAAGGACAACCTGATGACGATTAACAAAGGCAGCAAGGACGGCGTGAAGGTAGATATGGGTGTGGTATGTGGCAGTGGAGTCGTGGGTGTCGTTTATTTGGTGAGCGACAACTACTCGGTGGTCATTCCTGCCCTAAATAGCGAGTCGTCGCGTATCAGTTGTGCTATTCGTGGCCGCGGTTACTTCGGCTATCTGCATTGGACAGGTGGCGATGCCAGTAGGGCGTACGTGGAGGATATTCCCCGTCATGCCCAGTTCCATCGAGGCGAGTGGGTGGTGACGAGTGGCTACTCGTCCATCTTTCCTCCAGGCGTGATGGTTGGCCAGATAGAAAAGGTGTTCAATTCACCTGACGGTCTTTCCTACCGTCTTCAGGTAAAACTGGCAACCGACTTTGGCAATCTGCGTGACGTTTTTGTCATCAATGATGAGAGCGTGATGGAGCAGAGCCGCCTGTTGCATGCTGCACAGGACTCTCTGAAGGCTACTCAGCAATAATTCGTCAATCGAAAAACGGACAATTGAAAATCGAAAATCAGAAATCGTAAATCAAGAAGATGGCTATAGACTTTCTGAAACGGCTGATTTTGTTTGTGGTGCTGTGTCTGACGCAGGCGCTGGTACTCAATCGTATCCATCTGTTTGACTATGCCACGCCGTTGCTCTACGTCTATTTCGTGCTCATTTTTCCCTACAACTACCCCAAGTGGGCACTGATGCTGTGGTGCTTCGCTTTGGGACTGGTCAATGACTCCTTCTCCAACACGCCAGGCGTGGCCTGTGCATCGCTGACGCTGTTAGGAGCCATACAGCCCTATACCCTGAAACTCTTCCTGCCGCGTGATGCTGTTGAGAATTTCACGGCCTCCATGCAAGGTTTGGGCTATGCGAAGTTCTTTGGCTATGCATCGTCGTTGATCTTGTTATATTGCCTGTTATTTTTCGCACTTGAAGCATTCAATTTCTTCAACTGGGCACAATGGCTCATCTCTGCGGGTGCCAGTACGCTGCTGACACTGTTGTTTATTGTGGTATTTGAGAACTTTAAACGCAAGAAACAGGCAGACGTCGCATCGTAGTGACGGGTTGAAGGATGAAGGATTTTGAATTAGACAACAGGCGCTTTGTGATAGGTGGTGTGGCCATTTTCATTGTGGTGGTCTATATCATTCGTCTGTTCATGCTCCAGATTACGAGTGATGACTATAAGAAGAGTGCCGACTCCAATGCCTTCCTGAAAAAGATAGAATACCCCTCGCGTGGTGTTATCAAGGACAGGACCGGCAAGCTGATGGTCTATAACCAACCAGCCTACGACGTGATGGTAGTCATGAACGAGGTGGGCGACCATCTGGACACCCTCGAGCTCTGCGATGCCCTGAACATTACCAAGGAGGACTTTATACGCCGTGTGGCTACGATGAAGGACCGCAACAAGAATCCAGGCTACTCGCGTTTTACCCAGCAGATGCTGATCAGCCAGTTGTCGGACAAGGACTTTAGTCTGTTTCAGGAGAAGATGTTCCGTTTCCCCGGTTTTTATGTGCAGCGTCGCAGCGTTCGACAGTACAACTATCCCTACGCTGCCCATGTGCTGGGCGATGTGGCAGAGGTGTCGCCAGCCGACATTGAGCAAGACGACTATTACATCCCAGGTGACTACATCGGAAAGTTAGGTATAGAACGCAGTTACGAGAAGCAGTTGCGTGGCGAGAAGGGCATTCAGATACTGTTGCGCGATGCCCACGGACGTATCAAGGGACGCTATCAGGACGGTGCTCTTGACCAGCGGCCCAAGCCTGGCAAGAATCTGACACTCGCGCTGGACCTTGACCTGCAGGCGCTGGGCGAACGTCTCATGGAGGGTAAAATCGGCAGTATTGTAGCCATAGAGCCCAAGACCGGCGAGGTGCTTTGCATGGTATCGTCGCCCAGTTACGACCCTCGCATCATGGTAGGCCGTCAGCGCTCCAAGAGTCATGCCGCCTTGAGCCGAGACGCATGGAAACCCCTGCTCAACCGCAGTATCATGGGTGTCTATCCGCCAGGCTCCACCTTCAAAACCACCCAGGGACTGACCTTCGTGACGGAGGGCATCACGCACCCCACGCAGACCGCCTATCCCTGTGCACGAGGCTTTAACTACAAGGGGCTGCACGTGGGCTGTCACGGTCATGCGGCCCCCCTGCCATTGGTGCCTGCACTCTCGACGTCGTGTAATGGTTATTTTTGTTGGGGATTATATTACATGATAGGCAACCGTCACAAGTACAAAACTGTTCAGGATGCCATGAACCGCTGGCGCGACTACATGGTCAGCATGGGCTTCGGCTATCCTGTCGGTGTGGATTTGCCTGGCGAGAAACGAGGCATGATACCCAATGCCCAGTTCTATGACAAGGCATACAAGGGCTCATGGAACGGACTGACCATCATCTCCATTGCCATCGGTCAGGGTGAGGTGGGAGCCACGCCGTTGCAGATAGCCAATCTGGGAGCCACCATTGCCAACCGCGGTTATTTCTATACGCCGCATGTGGTGAAGAAGGTGGAAGGCGAGCCCTTGGACACCCTCTACACAAAGCGTCGCTACACGATGGCCAGCAGGGATGCCTACGACTGGGTGGTCAAGGGTATGCGTGCATCGGCCATGGGAGGTACGTGTAAGGCATTGGCTCACTACGACTTCGTGGCTTGCGGCAAGACGGGTACAGCCCAGAACCGTGGTCACGACCACTCTGTCTTCATGGGCTTCGCTCCGATGGACAATCCTCAGATTGCCGTTGCCGTGTATGTAGAGAATGGCGGCTGGGGTGCCACCTATGGTGTCCCCATCGGCGGTCTTATCATGGAGCAGTATATAAAGGGAAAGCTTTCGGAGTCTTCTGAACACAGGGCTTCGGAGATACAACACAAACGAATAGCGTATGGCTCAGTCGAAAGATAAAAGCAATGGTGTGCTGCGCTCCTTGGATTGGTGGACGATAGGCATCTACCTTGCCCTGCTGACATTTGGCTGGGTAAGCGTCTGCGGTGCCAGCTATACGTATGGCGATACCGACCTGTTCAGCCTCTCCACCCGTTCAGGTATGCAGATAGTGTGGATTGGCACGTCCATCACCCTGGGCTTTGTCATCCTGATGCTTGACGACCGTTTCTACGATACGTTCTCCTTCGTGCTCTACGGACTGCTGCTGTTGCTGCTGTTTGCCACCATCTTCAATCCCTATTCCATCAAAGGCTCCCGATCGTGGCTGGTGCTGGGCCCCCTGCGACTGCAACCTGCTGAGTTTGCGAAGTTTGCGACGGCGTTGGCCTTGGCAAAGTTTATGAGTACCTATGGCTATGACATCCACAAGTGGAAACATTTTGCCATTACGCTGGCGCTGATACTGGTGCCCATGATGTTCATCGTCCTGCAGCGTGAGACGGGTTCTGCGCTGGTCTATCTGGCCTTCTTCCTGATGTTCTATCGTGAGGGGATGCCAGGTTCCATCCTGTTTACGGGTGTTGCAGCCGTTGTCTATTTCGTTGTTGGTATCCGGTTTGAGAACAGCATGTTGCTGGCAACGCCAACCTCCGTCGGCAAATTCACTGTCTTGTTTCTGATACAGTTGTTTACGGCCGGCATGGTCTATGTCTATTGCAAGAACCGCTCGCTGATGTTGCAGATACTCCTTTACTGTATCGGTGCAACCGTCCTTGCTGTTCTGGTGTCCGTTTATGTCGTTCCCTTCGATGTGGTATGGGTACAGCTGGTGCTGACGGCACTGCTGATAGGTGTGCTGTTGTGGAAGGCCCTTGGTACGCGTATCCGCAATTACTATTTCATTGTTCTATTCGCTATTGGCTCGATGGGTTTCTTCTACTCTGCCGACTATGTGCTGAACCATGTCATGGAGCCTCACCAGCGCACGCGTATCAACGTGCTCCTGGGACTGGAGGAAGACCTGAGGGGAGCCGGCTATAACGTGCACCAGAGTGAGATAGCTATCGGTTCCGGCGGACTGGAGGGAAAGGGTTTCCTGAATGGCACGCAGACCAAGCTGAAGTATGTGCCTGAACAAGATACGGACTTCATTTTCTGTACCGTAGGCGAAGAGGAGGGCTTTGTCGGCTCGGCCGGAGTGTTGCTGTTGTTCCTGGCCTTGATTCTGCGCCTGATAGTGCTGGCCGAGCGTCAGCCGTTCCGTTTCGGCAGGGTCTATGGCTACAGTGTGGCATCCATCTTCCTGTTCCATGTGTTCATCAATGTTGGAATGGTGCTGGGCTTGACGCCCGTCATCGGCATTCCTTTGCCCTTCTTCAGCTATGGCGGCTCCTCGTTGTGGGGATTCACCTTCCTGCTTTTTATCTTCCTGCGCATTGATGCCGGACGGAATCTTGTCAGGAGTTAGTTTACGGCTATTTCGACAGTCTGATACCGATGTTTGCAATGCCTGGCAGACTCTCTCGTCTCATGTAGTGGCGTATGCGTACGTTCAGCGTGTCACCAGCATTCAGGTGCAGCGTGGTCAGGTGGAAGTTGTATTGATAGAAGCTGAGTCCCCGCCCTTTCACGATGCCGTCTTTGTCAATCAGTCTGCAGCTTAACGTGTCTGTGCGCATAATGTTTTGCGGCATGATTTCCTGTTCTACGACTAGGAAAAGGCTTTGGAACGGGAAGTCGTCGTTGATGCGCAGCCCAATCTCCTCCTTGTAGTTGCTGGATGCCTTGACGGCTATGTCGCGGAAGAATAGCGTGTCGCTGCGTTCCCACCCGTTAAGCGGGGTTGATTCGTAATGGTAGTAAATGGTGTCACGGTCGCATCCAGCCAATGCCAGTGCGACCGTAATCAGTGTGAGAATGTAGTACTTACTCTTTTGCATTCTGTTTCCTGGCGTCGTTTCGTCCCCTTCTTGGTGCAGCGTCCCGTCTTTCGCCCTTGTCCTCTCTTCTTTCACCTCTTTCTTCTCTTCTCTCGCCTCTTTCCTCCCGTCTCTCGCCTCGGTCGTTACGCTCTTTCGGCTTGCGCTTTTTCTTTTTCTTAGCCTTGTCGAAACGATTGATGCTTTCCTGTGTTGCCAGGTCGATAGGTCCTGTGGGTTCCTGTACCAGTCCTTCTTCCTGCAGCGATTCAGGTTTCTCGCCTTGTCGGTTCAGTTCGATGATAGCCTTGGCACGCTCGGCACTGATAACCTCCAGGTTGGCAGCGATGTTCTTGTCAGTAGAGTAGGTGAGCATGCCAGCCAGGATGTCACTCTTGAAGAGGTAGTAGTCGGCGTCCTGAGTCTGCAGTATAACCTCTTTGCTGGGCAGTTTTCGGCTTGCCTCCATATAGTCGTCGACCTCGTAGTTCAGACAGCATTTCAGTTTGGCACACATGCCAGCCAGCTTCTGCGGGTTGAGCGAGATGTCCTGGAATCGTGCGGCTGCCGTTGATACGCTGGAGAAATTCTTCATCCACGTGGCGCAGCAGAGCTCGCGTCCGCAGGGACCTGTTCCGCCGATGCGTCCAGCCTCCTGGCGTGCACCAATCTGCTTCATCTCAATGCGCACATGGAAGGCTGCGGCGAGGTCCTTGATGAGCTGTCGGAAGTCCACGCGCTCGTCGGCTATGTAGTAGAAGATGGCCTTGTTGCCGTCTCCCTGATACTCCACGTCGCCTATCTTCATCTGTAGTCCGAGTCCCTTGGCTATCTCGCGGCTCTCAATCATTGTCTCATGCTCGCGTGCCTTTGCCTCGCGGAACTTGTCCATGTCTATCTGGCGTGCCAGGCGGTATATGCGCTTGATGTCGTCGGCACTCTTCAGGTTAGCCTTCTTTAGCTGCAGCTTCACCAGTCGCCCTGTCAGCGTCACCACACCGATGTCGTGTCCTGGGTTGGCTTCCACGGCTACGATGTCGCCCTTCTTCAGTGGCAGGTTGTTCACGTTGTGGTAGTAGCCCTTTCGGGTATGCTTGAACTGTACCTCGACGAGGTCCGTTGAGTCGGCATTACCAGGCACGTCGGCCAGCCAGTCGTAGGTGTTCAGTTGTCTATCCTGTCGGCCTACGGCTGCTTTGCACAGTCCTCGGTCGCAATGTGTAATAAATTCTTCTTTCTTGTTCATATTCTGTGGGACGAATCCTTCTTGGGGTTCTTTTGTGTTTTATTTTTGAATCAGTAGCATAATCATTTGGAGTGCGAAGTCGAAGAACACGATTTTCGCATTGGCGTTTTGTCCGATGTCGCGTATGGCACGGTTGGCCAATTCGCTGATGGGTATGACGTTTGCCTCGTTGATGAACCGTGCGAAGTTACGTGCAAAGTCTTCTTCGGCTTGTGTCATGTAGCAGAGTTCCTCCTGTTGGAAGTTGAACATGAAGTTCTCGCGAATCAGCACGAGGAAATACTCTAGGAAGCGTTTCTGCTTCTCGCGTCCCATGCCTGCCATTGTCTCGCTCCAGCGCTTCAGTTCGTTGATTCTGCGTTGGTAGGCCTGTCGCATCAGCAATTTGAACAGGTCGAGGAACTGCTCCTTCTCACTGCCGGTCTCAATTTCCTCTACCGCCTTCAGCCAGTTTCCGTTGGCCCGTCGTGCCACGCGTGAAGCCTCAGCCTCGCTTAGTCCTCGGCGCTGTATGAGTGCCTGTCTGATGCTCTCGTCGTCAATCTTCCTGACATCGATGCGCTGCACGCGGCTTCGGATGGTCTCCAGCAGTTTGTCGGGTTCCTGACATGCCATCAAGAATACCGTCTGCTGTGGCGGTTCCTCAATGAGTTTCAGCAGTTTGTTGGCACATTCTGTGTTCATGCGCTCAGGCAGCCAGATGATGCTTACCTTGTAGCCGCCCTGGCTCGACTTCATCGACAGCTGGTGAACCAGCGCGTCGCTCTCGCCTGCTGTGATGATGGCCTGCTGGTTCTCACCTCCCATGGCGTGCATCCAGTCGTCCATGGTGAAGTAGGGGCTTCGCATGATGAGCTCGTGCCACTCGCCTGCGAAGTCCAGGCTTACTGGTTTGTGGTCGCTGCCCATCGATGGCAGTTTGATGGTGGGGTAGGTGAAGTGCAGGTCGGGGTGCTGCAGGTTCTTGAGCATGGGCGACTCGTCGGGTTGGGCGTTGCTGGCTTCGTCCATGCTAAACAGCCCTGACGCGTTGTCTTCTTTCCTCGAAAGTAGGTAGCAGGCGAAGGCAACGGCCAATGCCAGCTTTCCGCTGCCCTGTGGTCCGCAGAGCATCAGTGCGTGGGGCAGATGTTCCTCATCTGCCATCTGCAGCAGTCGCTGCTGCACGTCCTTCTGTCCTATTACCTCGTCGAATGACACAACTTTTTATTTGACTATTTTATTTTTGATTTACGATTTATTACCTTTGTGGTATTTTCACTCTTCACTTAGTCTCCTGGCAATTTCTGCCACGCTTTCGACGGCCGAAACGGTGTAGAAGTGTATGTTCTTCACGCCGTGGGCATACAGTTCTCGGCACTGCGCCGTAGTCCACTCGATACCCAGCTGCCGTGCCTGCTCGTCGGTCTGGCACTTCACTATCTCCTTGGCCAGCGGCTCGGGTATGTCGCAGTGGAACGTCTTGGGCACCACTGTCAGTTGGCTCAGCTTGGCAAACGGCTTGATGCCTGGTATGATGGGGATGGTGATGCCCATGGCGCGTGCCTTCTGAACAAACGAGAAATACTTCTCGTTGTCGTAGAACAGCTGCGTCACTGCATACTGTGCTCCCAGGTCCTGTTTCTGCTTCAGGTACTGCATGTCCATTTCCAGGTTGGGTGCCTCCTCGTGCTTCTCAGGATAGCAGGCCACGCCGAAGTCAAACTTCGTGCCTGGGTGCTTGATGGGCGTTCCGTCAGCGAAGAATCCCTCGTTGAAGCGCTGCACCTGGCGTATCAGGTCGGTGGTGTGTGCGTGTCCGCCCTTGGTAGGCACGAACCGGCTGTCCTCTTTGGCCTTGTCGCCCCGCAGCAGCATGAGGTTGCGTATGCCCAGGAACTGCAGGTCGAGCAGCTCGTACTCAATCTCCTCGACGGTCTTGCCGCTGCAGATGACGTGCGGCTCCACGGGTATGTTGTATTTCTGCTGTATGGCGGCGGCAATGGCCACCGTGCCAGGTCGCCGACGGACGCGCAGCCGCTCGAACTGCCCGTCCGCTAGTTCCCTATAGACGTATTCCGAGTGGTGGGTGGTGATGTTGATGAAGGCCGGATTGAAGGGCACTAACTTGTCGATAGTACTGAACAGCCCCTCGGTGCCGTTGCCCTTCAGGGGTGGCAGCACTTCGAACGAGAAACGCCGCTCGTCGCCTTCCTGTTGTATGATGTAGTCTGCTATTGTTGTCATCTTGATGCCTGAATGCACATTTGGCGACAAAGGTACAACTTTTTCTCGTTATTCCTGCATTTTCTTCGGAAAAAATGCCATGATGACGCAATGACAGGTGCGTATATCCTGCGGTGCCGTATATCCGGTGTGCTTCCTGCGCCTTACTGTTACGAGAGGCAGAAAAAAATCCGCGTATTTCTTTGTCCATTCATTTATTATTCGTAACTTTGCCATGGAGAAACTAAACAATTCATTCACTATTTAAAATCTATAGCATTATGAAGAAGGTATCTTTGACGCTTCTCGCAGCATTGGCTCTGATGATGTCGAGCTGCATGACAACAGGACTCGGGACGACACCGAACACCAGTTCTAACGGCAATGTGTGGGGTAACGTGATTGGCGCCGTACTGGGCCAGGTACTGATGGGCGGAATGACGTTCGACCAGTCAGGACTGCTCGGCAACTGGAGCTACTATGCACCCAACGTCGCCTTCACTACCCAGCAGGCGTTGGCTTCGGCAGGCGGTACTGCCACCATCAACAACATGTCGTCGTCGCTGGCAAACGACTACAACAACATCGGCATCAGTCGCGACAACACGTCCTTCTCGTTCCTTGCAGGCAACAAGTTCTCGGCCAAGGTGAACGGTATCCCCTTCAGCGGAACCTATGCCTATAATGCCAAGAACGGTGAGATTTCGCTCAAGACTGCTACGGAGACCATCAAGGGCAACGCCATCAAGACTGAGAAGGGTATGGCCCTGATGTTCGACGCCAAGCAGATGACCAACCTTCTTCAGAAGGAGGGTAAGGTCAGCAACGCTACTGCCGTACAGGCTGTCAGCACGCTCGCCAAGAGTGCCGATGGTGCCCGTGTGGGCTTTGAACTGAGGAAGTAGTTTAGCGATTAGCGGTTTGTGTTAACGGTTAACGTTAAGAAAAAAAGGTGGCTGTCCATTTCGGATAACCACCTTTTGCTATGAAAAAACAATTACTTCTATAAAAAAATTACTTCTTGAAGCGGAAGATGCGGAACGACATGGGCGGCAGTTCGTCGCGCAGCACGGACGTTCTATTCTCTTCCTTGATGAGCGTTTCGCCTTTGACGGGGGTGATGAGCTCAGGACGGCCGATGCTGTTCTCGTCGTCCATGCCGTCGTGGCAGAGCGTCAGCACGTCGGCAATGCGGTCGCCCTTCATGCCTGTGAGGTTGAACTGCACCAGCTGGTCTGTCTTCGAGGTGTTGGCAATCTTGATGATGACCTCGCCGCTCTTGGCATCGTAGGCAGCGCTGGCAAAGAGTCCGTCCTGCCCCTCCTGGTTGGCTACGGGCTTCTTGCCCATGGTCAGCTTCAGTACGTTGGTGCCTGCATTGGTGGCATACATCTGCTGCACGTAGTAGCTTACGCTCTTGAACATCTGTGTGTTGTCGTACCATATCTGGTCAGGGCGCCACTGCCAGCCGTCCACATGTGCGAAGAGTGGGGCGGGGGTGGTCATCCAGACAACGTCGGCATTGCGCTCGAAGCCCGTCATGAAGGCGGCTTCCAGCAGTGCTGCCTCGTAGTGGTTCCACTTCTTGCCCTTGCCGTGGCAGGCGTATTCGCCGGCAAACACCTTCGGACCCTTGCGGTCGTAGGAGTCGTAGCGCAGGCCGTGGCTGAGGAACCACTGTTCATCGCGGTAGTAGTGTTCATCGACGAGGTCGGCCTTCTGGGCCTTCATGGCTTTCCAGCCATCCTCGAAACGGTAGGTGGCATCGGGCACGTCCTCAGGCACAGGGCCGCTGGTGCCTACAATCTTGATGTCGGGGTACTTGGCACGGATGGCGGCCGCAAAGGGCTTTAGACGCTCGTAGTAGTATTCGCCCCACTGCTCGTTGCCCACACCGATGTACTTCATGTTGAAGGGTGCGGGGTGGCCCATGTCGGCACGTACCTTTCCCCACTTGGAGTCGGCAGGGCCGTTGGCAAACTCGATGAGGTCGAGGCAGTCGTCAATGTAGGGCTGCAGCTCATCCATCGCGGCATGGGCGCTTTCCTTCTCCCAGTTCTGGTACTGGCAGGCCAGTCCGACGCTGAGGATGGGCAGCGGCTCGGCGCCGATGTCCTCCGACAGTTGGAAGAACTCGAAGAATCCTAGACCGTACGACTGGTAGTAGTCAGGGTAGTAGCGGTAGTCGAAAGTGTGCTCCCAGCGGTTTTGGTTGAGAGGGCGGTTCTCGACGGGTCCTACGGTGTTCTTCCACTGGTAGCGCGTCTGAAGGTCGGTGCCCTCGACGATGCATCCGCCAGGGAAGCGGAAAATGCCGGGCTTGAGGTCGGCCAGAGCCTGGGCCAGGTCGCGCCGCATGCCGTTTTCACGTCCCTTGAAGGTGTTGACGGGGAACAGCGAGATGTGTTCCAGGGCTACCTTGTTGTCGCCCTTCAGGAAGATGCGTAGCTTGGCATGCTTGAAGGTGACGGGCGACGTGAGCGTGACGCTGTATTTCTTCCAGTCGGTGGAGCCGATGCTCAGTTCCTGCTCCACAAACTCCTGGTGCTCGTCCATGGAGTTCTCGTCGATGAGCTGTATGCGGATGGCTGCTGTGCCCTTGGGGGCCTTCGCCCACACGGAGAAGCGGTACTGCTCACCCTTCTCGACGCCGATGCCGAAGTAGCCTTCGTTCACCAGACCCGTGCGGCGCTCCTGATGGTCAGGGGCGGAGAGCACCACGTAGTGGGGACAGCGCTCGAAGGGACCGTCGTCCTCGACATCGACATCGCCGAAGGCCTGCCAGCCCATGAGGTGCTGGGGAAATTCGAACGAGCGGTTCTTGACCAGTTCGCCATACAGTCCGCCGTCGGCTGCGTAGTTGATGTCTTCGAAGAAGATACCGTACATCGTGGGCTGGATGGTGGCTCCGAGCTTCTTGGTGTTTACGTCCATGATGTGGGTCTGGGCACTGGCTGTGAGTGCCGCGGTCAGTGCGAATGCACAAGTTAGTAATCGGTAGTTCATATTTGTTTTTTTGTTTGGTTTTGTAGTTTGTCGGACAAAATTAGTTAAAATATGTGGTAAAAACAAATATTTCTCGTTGAAATGTATTATATTTGTAACAAATTAACGAAAACAAACGATACTTCCCTTTTTACATTATATTATATAACATCAGATTATGAAGAAAATATTAGTAGCAGAAGACAACGACAGCAACTATCTCCTCATGACTTACGTCCTCAAGAATCACTATGAGTATGTTAGGGCACGTAACGGCAAGGAGGCTGTGGAAATGGTGGAGGCCGACACGTACGACATGGTGCTGATGGACCTCCGAATGCCTATCATGGACGGGCTCCAGGCAACGCGCCTGATTAGGGCGAAGCATCCTGAGCTGCCCATCTTGGCATTGACGGCCAATGCGTTCGACCGCGACAGGGAGCACTCCCTGGAGGCTGGCTGCAACGAGTTCATCGCAAAGCCTGTCAGTCATGACGAACTCCTGGACATGATTGCACGCTTCATTTAGCGTGCGGCTCTGGCAGTAAAAGAAAACGGATGAAGGTTTCGTAAGCCTTCATCCGTAAACTTTTTTTAAGTCGTCAGCCGTAAAAAGAAAACTACTTCACGACGATAACCAGGTACTTGCTGTTGTTCCAGAACTGCGAGGGGTTGGTGATTTGCAGCACGTACTGTCCGTTGGCGTCTTTCTCCAGCGTGTAGCTGCCTGAAGGGTGCGAGGTCTTGATTTCTGCCTTGCTGGAATAGAGCTTGATTTCCTTGGTGGTGCGGATGTCAACCTTGGTGAAGTACTCGTTGTTGAAGTTGGCGTTCACCTTGGCCTTCTTGAACAGGCCGCCGCCATCCAGAATACCCTGGTTCTTCAGCTCTTTCTTTGTGCCGAATACAAAGTATGCGGAATTTAGCTCACGGTCCTGATTCGAAATGGTCTGCTGCTGCTGGGTGTTGGTCTCCGTCAGCGTCTCCACATCGGTGTTCAGTTCCGTTACGCGCTGGTTTAGCTCGGCAATGTGGATGTTCTTCGACTCCAGCTCTGCCTGTAGCTGAGCTATCTGCTGGTCCTTCAGCTCCAGTTCCTTCGTCAAGTTGTCAATGGCCTTCTGCAGGGCGTCGGCCTTGACGTTGCTCTTCTTCATCTGCTCGCGCAGCTTGTTGATGAGGGCACGGTTCTGTTCCATGGTTGACTGGATGAACTGCATGTTCTCGCGGATGCGGGCAGTGGCATTGGTGCCCTCGCCTGAGCGTGCCAGGTTGACACGGCCCTCGGCTTCGTTGATAACACGGAATCCCTCTTCAATCTCGTTGAAAGTGGTCATCATGTCGTTCAGCTCATTGTCACGCTGGGCAATGATCTGGTTCAGGGAGTCACGTTCCTGAAGCGCACGCAACTCAGCGTCGCTGTTCTTGCCTAAGTTGCAAGACGCCAGTGCTACGCAGCACATGGCAAATACGAATACTTTTTTCATAATGTTTAATATTAATAATATCGTTTCTCTTCTAACCTTTTAACCTTTCCCGCTCACGACGACGACGATTTCGCCCTTGGGAGGAGTCTGGCTGAAGTAACTGACAAGTTCCGCTAAAGTGCCTCGGCGGGTTTCCTCGTGAAGTTTCGATATCTCGCGGCATATGCTGGCAGGGCGCTCCTCACCAAACACCTCGGCTAACTGCTGCAACAACTTGAGCAGACGGTAGGGCGACTCGTAGAACACCATGGTGCGCTGCTCATCGCGCAGCGCCTCAATACGGCTCTGACGCCCTTTCTTCGGAGGCAGGAAACCCTCGAAGCAGAAGCGGTCGCAGGGCAAACCGCTCGACACCAGGGCTGGTACGAAGGCCGTGGCACCAGGAAGCGTCTGCACCTCAACGCCTGCACGGACTGCCTCGCGCACTAGGAAGAAACCTGGGTCGCTGATGCCTGGCGTACCTGCATCGCTGATGAGTGCGACGGTCTGGCCATGCAGCAGGCGTTCCACGATGCCGGCACTGGTGCCGTGCTCGTTGAACTTGTGGTGCGACAGCAGGTGGTTCTGGATGTCATAGTGTTTCAGTAGAATGCCTGACGTGCGCGTGTCTTCTGCCAGCACAAGGTCGGCCTCTTTCAGAATCCTCACCGCCCTGAATGTCATGTCCTCCAAGTTTCCCACGGGCGTGGGTACAATATATAATATGCCCATAGCGGCGGCAAAGATACATAAAGTTTAAAGTTTAGAGTTTATAGTTTAGAGATTTTTGCTTGTGCTTAACGTTTTTTTATTCTTTTATTTTTTTATTTTTTTATTTTTTGTATTACTTTTGTGCCGTATGATAGAAAATATAGGTGGAGAGGCACGCCGTTCAGGTAGAATAGAAGTGGTGTGCGGCTCGATGTTCTCGGGCAAGACGGAGGAACTCATCCGTCGTATGCGTCGTGCGGAGTTTGCACGACAGAAAGTCGAAATCTTCAAGCCGGCCATCGACACGCGCTATAGCGAGGAGGACGTGGTCAGCCACGACCAGCATGCCATCCCTTCCACCCCCATAGACTCCTCGGCCAGCATCCTGCTGTTGTCGAGCGACATTGACGTGGTGGGCATCGACGAGGCCCAGTTCTTCGACATGGGGCTGGTGGATGTCTGCAACGAACTGGCCAATCGTGGCGTCCGCGTTATCGTGGCAGGCCTCGACATGGACTTCCGCGGCGTGCCCTTTGGTCCCATGCCCGCCCTGTGTGCCATTGCCGACGACGTGACGAAGGTACATGCCATCTGCGTGAAGTGCGGCAACCTGGCGTATGTCAGCCACCGTATCGTCGCCGACGAGCGTCGTGTGCTGCTGGGCGAGACGCAGGAGTACGAACCCCTCTGCCGTGAATGCTATCAGAAAGTGCAAGCCTCAACTACCAATCCTCCGTCTGCAAATGATTAAAAAGACCATCACCTTCGATGTTTTTGTGCGCTGGCTCATCGGTGCCTTGGTTGCCGTGGCTGTGCTGTACCTGCTGAACTACCTGAGCGGCGTGCTGTTGCCGTTCTTCGTGGCGTGGCTGCTGGCCTACCTGCTGTACCCCATCGTCAAGTTCGTGCAGTACAAGCTGCATGTGCCGGGCCGTGTGCTGTCCATCATCGTCACGCTCGTCTTTGTCATAGCCGTCATCGCAGGAGTCACGTGGCTTATCATACCGCCTATGATTGAGCAGTTCGAGAAGCTGGGCGAGCTGGCTACACGCTACCTGCAGCAGAATGCGCAGATAGCCGACATTCCCGATGCCGTACAGGAGTGGCTCCGCGAGAACCGTCAGGTCATCGAGGGGTTCTTCTCCAATCTTGACATCTCGGAAACGCTGAAGACCGCCATGCCGCAGGTGTTCAGCGTGCTGGGCAAGACGGCGAAGATCATCATCAGCATCGTGGGCTCCTTTATTACCTTATTATATATGTTCTTCATCCTGCTCGACTATGAGTACCTGACCAACAACTGGATCAAGATATTCCCCAAGAAGAACCGTCCTTTCTGGCAGGGTGTGGCAACCGACGTGGAACGGGCCATGAATAGCTATATGCGCGGACAGGGACTCGTGGCACTCACCATGGGCATACTCTTCTGCATCGGCTTTACCATTATCGACTTCCCTATGGCTATCGGACTGGGCATCATGATTGGCATCATGGACCTTGTGCCTTACCTCCATTCGCTGGCTCTCATACCCACGGTGTTCCTGGCGCTGCTGAAAGCGGCCGACACAGGACAGAATTTCTGGATCATCCTGGCTTCTGCACTGGCCGTGTTCCTGATTGTGCAGGTGATAATCGACATGGTCGTCACTCCCAAGATTATGGGAAAGGCTATGGGACTCAACCCTGCTATCCTCCTGCTCTCGCTTTCTGTATGGGGTGCATTACTCGGATTTATCGGACTGATTATCGCTCTTCCGCTTACCACGCTTATCATGGCTTACTATAAGCGCTATGTGACAAGGGAAAAAGAAGAGGATGAAGTAGAAAAGCTGGCAGAGATAGCAAACCAGGATTAATTAGTCGGTCAACGGTAGTTCCAGAACGAAACGGCAGCCTTCCTTGTAGTTGGCGTCCAGTGTAAGGTCGCCGCCAAGGGTTTGGGCATGGCGCTTGGCCAGCGGAAGCCCGAGTCCCAGCCCTTCGGACAGGTCGTCGCCCTTTGCAAAGAACTTGAAAATGATGCCTTGAACGGCCTCGGGAATACCCTTTCCTGTGTCTTCCACGATGAACTGGATACCTTTTCCTGTGTTGTGCACGATAAAGCGGATGTTCTGGCGGTCTGAGTACTTGGCAGAATTATACAGCAGTTCACGCAGGCTGCGCATGAGAAACAGCTGGTTTGTTTTGATGAGCATGTCGTCGCCCACATCACTTAGCAGACTTACTCTGATGTCAGGGTGGTAAATGCTGATGAAGCTGATGGCCTCGCGTGCAATGTCGTTGCATGCTGCCCAGTCGTGCTGGTGGCATTTCTGCTCTTCTGACTGCCCTGTGTCCGAACTGTCAAAGAGCATGAGCACCATGCGGCTGAGTACCTTCGAGTTGCGGTTCATCATGCTCATAATGCTCTTACGTTCTTCTTCGCTGACGATGCCCTTCTGGCTGTTCAGCACCTGGGCAAAGCCCATGATGATGTTCAGCGGTGTACGTATCTGGTGACTGACGTTCTGAATAAAGGCGGTCTTCTGACGCTCCGCCTCTTGGGCCATGTGCGTGGCCTTTGTCAACTCCTCGTTCTGGCGGCGGGCTTGTTCGCTGGTGGCCTGGATGTCCTTCGTGTGAGTCCTGATGGTCTGCAGCATGGTGGCAAAGCTGTTCTGCAGGTGTCCGATGGCATCCTCCTGACTGGTATGCTTGATTTCCACCGTCATGTCGCCTTCGGCGATGCTCTGGGTCTTTTTCAGCAGTTTGTTGAGTGGCTTGATGGCTTGTATCACGGTTCTGTAGGTTAGCAGCAAGATGACCAGCAGTCCGATGACCATCAGCGGAATGACAATGTAGGTCAGACGGTGGTAGCCGGCCAGCACGTCGCTGTCAGGACATATCACGGCGAGGCTCCACGTGGTGCCTTCCACGGGCTGGTAGCATACCAGGCAGGGCGCCCCGTTGATAACGACGCTCATGTGGCCTTCCTTGCCCTCAATCATCTGGTGACCCAGCGCGAAGATGTCGGCCTGCTTCCGAGGGTCCGCATTGTCGAAGATAGTATGTGAGAAAAGCATGGTGGAGTCGGGGTGGACGATGTAGCGTCCCTGCTCGTCAATCATGACGAAGTAGGAGTGGGGGTAGGGCTTCTCCTTCGACATGAATTTAGAGAGACGTATCATGGACAGGTCTGCGGAGAATATGCCAGCAAAACTCCCGTCTTTGTGGTACAGGGGCTTGCTGTAAGATGCCAGGATGCCCTTCAGTACTACTTCCAGGGTGTCGGTATCGTCGCGATAAAGCACCCAGCAGGGGGCGTTCAGGTCGTGAGCCTTCTTGTACCATATTTTTTCAAAGTATTCATACTCTTCCTCGTAGACCGTCGTAATGCTGTCGCCCTCCCTGATGCTATAAGCCGAAAAATACCTGCCGTGCTGAGGGAATGCGTTGGGCTCCAGGCTGATGGAGCATCCGTCCATGTGGGGGTTCAGCATCACTATGCGTCTAGTGAGGCTCAGCAGCTCCTCTGGCTCCATCTGTTGCTCTACCTGCCAGCTGTTAGCGTTGGTGGCTGTGATGATGGTCATCAGGTTCAGGTTCAGCCGCTGCATGGTCGTGTTCAGCACGCTGTTGACACGTCCCTGGGCTTCTAACCTGATGAGGTGTCTAGACTGGAAGAAGAGCACGCCTAGAGAGGCGATGAAGATGAGCATAGCCAGCAGCAATATGCTGAGGCTGAGCTTGGCGGAGAATGATTTTCTAATGTTCATCATACGGTCCTCTTTTCTTCGTCTGACATGTTTAACAGGTTGTTTAGCAGTTCGGTGATGCGGTTGCTGTTGTTCTGGATGTCATCGGCCGTGTCTGCGCCACCCTCCAGCATGGCGTTCACATCGCGGTCAATGGCTTCGGCGGGTTCCTGCATCTGGTTGGTCATGTTGTGCAGGAATGCCGTCTTCATGCGGTCGGCTTTCTTGGCCTCGCTGTAGGCTTTTTGCAGTTCTTCGCCGCGTTCGCGCAGGGTGGTGTTCAGTTGCTCCAGCTCTCTGATGTGCGCTGATAGGCGCTGTTGCATCAGTTGGAAGTTCTCCTGCAGTTGTCCGATTTCGTCTGTCTGGTAACTGTCTGGAATGGGCTCATCGTAGTGTCCCTGGCTGATGCGCTCTGCCTTTCTGGTCAGCATTAGTAGCGGTTTCAACTGCCTGTGTACAATGCTTCGCGTAAGCAGGAACATCAGCAATAGGCAGATGACGGTAATGACCAGCACGTAGCCTAGCAGGCTGTTGTAGTTGCCGAAGATATCGTCCTCAGGATAAACGATGCCCACACTCCAATCCAGTCTTTCTAAGGCTCTGTTTGATAATGACGCGCGTTCGAAGGACTTGTAGAACACGTAGTAGTCCTTGCCGTTCAGTCGGAAGGGCTTGTAGCCTTCACCACCTGTCATCATGGCCTGGGCTGCTTCACGGGCTGAGGCGTCTTCTGCCTTGCTCAGTACCTTGGGGGCTTGTGCCATCAGTTTGTTGTCGTCCGGATGAACAATGTATTCCCCTTTGCTGTTTAGCAGCGCGCAATAGGAACCTTCTGAGAGTTTCGTCTCCTCTACGATGTCTGACAGGGCTTTCAACGAGACATCTACGCCAATAACGCCTACTGGGGCTTCGCTGAAGGCTTCCTTGGAGGAAGCAGGGGCGGGGAGCATCTTGTAAAGGGGCAGACAGAAGGTTACCAGTGGGTCGATGTCTGCATTCATGCCCGTCAAGGGATTCAGCCATAGGGCCTTGCGTGTTTCCATTGGTTGTGTGAACCATACCTGCTGGGTATAGGGACGGTCGCCGAATACCTCCGATTGTATCAGGTTGTTCGAGTAGTACCCGTTGACGTTCTTGGTGCTGTCCTTCCTGAAGTAGTATGCCATGAAGGGCTTGCCGTCCTCGAAGAAGTCTTCCTTCATGGCAATGGCGCAGCCCTGTACATATGGGTTGTTTTCTACCAGCCTGTGGCTGTACTCCAGCAGTTTCTCCTTGGAGTCCATGTGGGGTAGGAGGCTGAAGTAGATGTTGCCCGTGGTCTGCTCTACGCTCAGTATGATGTTGTCTATGCGCTGTACTGTGCTCTCCAGTGTCTGCGACGCTTTCTGCAATGCCTCTTCTTTTACCGCCTTCCGTGAATAATAGAGCATTATACCCATCGAGGCCATCAGCAGCAGTCCGATGGCCAAAACAACCGTCAGACTGATTCGTACTGACAGCGTTCTTCTGATAGATTGCGGAAGTCGTAGCATATCGGGAACAAAGGTAATAAAAAAATTAATACAACAAACAAAACTTAGTTGTTTTTTTCAAAAGAGCAGCATTGTTCCTGGCACAAGCGTCTTTTTGCAAAGACACGAAACCTGAAGCAAAAAGACCAAAAGAATGGCTGTCAGCAGGAGGTGTAAACATAAAAAAATCGCTAAAGGACTAACCTAAAGCGATTCTTTCAGTCGGGATTACTGGACTCGAACCAGCGACCTCGCGCCCCCCAGACGTGTGCGCTACCAACTGCGCTAAATCCCGATCCTTAATGTTTGACCTCTTTCGAAATCGGGTGCAAAGGTACTACGTTTTTCTGAATCCTGCAAATTTTCGAGGCATTTTTTATGGAAAAGTTTTATAATTTATGTTATTTCTTTGGCCAGTCATCAAATAATTCGTATCTTTGTGAGTTATTTGTAATGTAATATAAGGTATCAAGGAAAATTATGCAATATACAATTACTGCTCCCTCCCTGCTGAACCAGACACTCAAGCTGCCTGCGTCGAAGAGCATTTCCAACCGCGCACTGATTATCTATGCCCTGTCAGGAGGCAAAATCCTGCCCGACAACTTAAGCGATTGTGACGATACGGAGGTCATTATCAAGGCACTGGAGCACATGCCGGAAGTTATGGACATCAAGGCTGCTGGTACAGCCATGCGGTTTATGACGGCTTACCTGAGTGTGCTGGACGGGCATTGCCATACGCTGACGGGTACGGAGCGCATGAAGCACCGTCCCATTGGACTGCTGGTTAACGCGCTGCGTGGACTTGGGGCCGACATTAAGTATGTAGGTGAGCAGGGTTTCCCGCCACTGCGCATCAAAGGTAACAGCCTGGAAGGAGGACTGCTGGAAATTCCTGGAAATGTGAGTTCGCAGTATATCTCTGCGTTGCTGATGATTGGACCTGCCCTTCAGAAAGGACTGACCTTGCGGTTGACGGGCGACATCATTTCCAGACCATACATTGACTTGACTTTATCAGTCATGCACCAGTTCGGGTCGCAGGCAGAGTGGACGGACATTGACACTATCTACGTAAGTCCTGAGCCTTACAAGGAGCGGTATTACTTCATAGAGAACGACTGGAGCGCAGCTTCTTACTGGTACGAGATGATGGCCCTGTCGCAGCATGAAAACGATGAGGTACGATTGGAGGGACTGATGGATGCCTCTCGACAAGGCGACTCGTCCGTGCGCTACATCTTCAGCCTGTTGGGCGTGAAGAGCTCCTTCGGTACAACGGAACCTGGACAACCCACCACGGTGACACTCCGTCGCAGCGGGCGAAGCGTACCGCGACTAGAGTATGACTTCATTAATTCGCCTGACCTGGCACAGACCTTTGTGGTATGTTGTGCGGTGATGAACGTGCCTTTCCATTTCCGTGGACTCTCAACGCTGAAAATCAAGGAGACAGACCGTATTGTTGCTCTTAAAACCGAAATGCGCAAGTTGGGCTACGTGCTGCATGAGGGAGATGGCAGTGAGCTCATCTGGAATGGCGAGCGTTGCGAACCTGACTTGGAGAGCGGTATTGATACTTACGAGGACCACCGCATGGCGCTGGCTTTTGCACCTGCTGCCCTGCGCATCAAGGGGTTGAAAATCAACTCACCCCACGTGGTCAGCAAGTCATACCCACGCTTCTGGGACGATTTGCGAAACGCAGGGTTTGTCATTACTGAGTCTGCAGAGAATCCGTAAAACAGACCGTCTGCCGTTCATCAGTCGAAAATCGTTAATCTGTCAATCGAAAGCTTATGCTTTTTGCCCTCATCATCATAGGTTCCATCGTCGTGCTTGGCTTGATTGCCGCCCTGTTTTCATGGGGCGACAAAGACGAGCCTATTGTGCAGAAGGAGGGCGACTGCGCTTCGTGCACCAGCAGGAGCGATTGCAAGCTGGTGGAAGTGATGGAACGTCGCAGGGCCAACGACAGGGAAAAGTCGGCATCTCACGGCTGTGGGGTGACGGAGACTGTTGCGAAGGCACTTGTTATTCTGCTTACCTGCTCAACGGCCCTCCTGATGTCATGTGCCACGAAGAAAAATACGGCGACTTCGCGTTTCTGGCATTCCTTCCATGCACGATACAATACTTATTTTAATGGCTCTCAAGCATTTATACAGGGAAGCGAAGAACAGGAGAATGGCAACCGTGATAACTACACGGAGCTTCTGCCATTATACACCGTAAGCAACAAACAGACACGAACCATTGGAACTGGGCAGTTTGACCGTGCCATCGAGAAATCGGAGAAAGCCATCCGCCGTCATAGTATCAGGCGACGTCCTGAGTGGGACAAGAAGCGCAAGAAGACTGCAAAGGACATAGAATGGCTGAATCGCAGAGAGTATAACCCTTTCATCTGGAAGGCTTGGCTGCTGTTGGGTAAGTCGCAGTTCCAGAAGGGCGAGTTTGAAGAGGCTGCTGCTACCTTCTCTTATATGAGCCGCTTGTTTGAGACACGTCCCCATATCAACGGCATTGCAAGGGCTTGGCTGACAAAAAGCTATGTGGAACTTGGGTGGCTGTATGAGGCGGAGGACGTGATAAGGAACATGAAGCGCGACTCGATGGACTATCGTGCAGTGAAAGACTGGGACTATGCGCATGCTGACTACTTCATCCGTTCTGGTCAGTATGCCGAAGCGGTGCCCTATCTGCGACAGGTCATAAAACATGAGCGACGCAGGATACAACGTGCCCGTGAGTGGTTTCTCATGGGACAGTTGCAGGCACGCCTTGGACACCGTGAGGAGGCCTACCGTGCCTTTAGGAAAGTGTCGCGCATGAACCCGCCCTACGAACTGGATTTCAATGCCCGCATTGCCCAGACGGAGGTGATGGCGCAGGGACAGGCCAGGAAGATGATCAGCAGGCTGAAGCGTATGGCTGTGTCAGATAATAACAAGGACTACATGGACCAGATATATTACGCTATCGGCAATATCTACCTTACCGAACGTGATACGATGAGGGCTGTTGATGCCTATGAGACAGGAAATAAAAAGGCTACACGGCGCGGAATAGAAAAGGGCGTGCTGCTGTTGAAGCTCGGCGACCTCTACTGGCAGTTGGAGAAATATAGCGACGCCCGACGATGCTATGGCGAGGCCATCGGTTTGCTGGACCGTGACCGTCCTGACTACGAGCAGTTATCAAAACGTTCGACGCTTCTAGACGAGTTGGTGCCACACACGGAAGCAGTACACCTGCAGGACTCGTTACAGGAGCTGGCACGCATGCCTGAGGCGCAGAGGCTGGCGGCTATCGACCGTGTCATTGAGGCTCTGAAGCAGAAAGAGCGTGAGGAACAGCGTGCTCGTGAGGAAGCTGAAGCAGAACAGATACTCTCAGAACGAGGTGGAAATATGGAAACACCATCCACTGCGAGACCAACACCAGCGACACCTGCGAATATGCAGCAGCCGTCTGTATGGTATTTCTATAACCCACAGGCCGTTAGCCAGGGTAAACTGACCTTTGAACGGCAGTGGGGTAAACGCGAGAACGTAGATAACTGGCAGCGAAATAACCGTACGGTGGTGAAACTGGATGATGTGGAAAACTCCAGTGGGAACGAAATTGAAAACGGAGACGGAAACGAGAATGAAAACGGGAATGGAGTCCGGAACGAGAATGAAAACGGGAACGGAACAGAGGGTGCTGTGGCTGACTCAACGGCAAAAGATCCTCATAATAGGGAGTATTATCTGGCTCAGATTCCATTTACCGAGGAACAGTTGGCTGCCAGCAATGCCATATTGAGCGACGGACTGATGAACGGTGGCGTAATCTTCAAGGATAAGTTCGATAACCTGAGGAAAGGCGAACAATTCCTGAACCGACTGGTAACGTCGTTCCCAGATTACAGTCGTAATGATGAAGCCCTTTACCACTTGTTCCTGCTTTACTCACGGCAGGATCGGACCTACGAGGCACAGCAATGTCTGGAGCAGCTCAAACGTGACTACCCTGAGAGTCAGTGGACGGAGTTGCTGAGTAGTCCTTACTTTGTGGAGAATGCACGCTTTGGTGTTCATATTGAGGACTCACTATATGCTGCCACCTACGAGGCATTCCAGGCTGACCGGAGCCATGAGGTGATGGCTAATGCGCGTTTGTCAGCAACCCGATTCCCACAAGGAGCACATCGTCCGAAGTTCCTCTTTATAGAGGGTCTTACGTGGCTCAACATGGGTTCGTCCGACTCATGCCTTGTTCGGATGAAGGAAGTGGTGGAGAAGTATCCTGATAATGAGGTAAGCCCCATCGCAGGTATGATAGTCCGTGGCGTGCAGGAAGGACGACAGCTGCATGGAGGACATTTTGACATGGCTGATGTTTGGAACCGCCGTGATGCCGTGATGAACGAGCGTGACTCAACGGCTGTCGATACGCTGAGTACAGAGCGTAACACCCGATTCAACTTCGTACTGGCCTACCGTACCGACTCTATCAATGGCAACCAGCTGTTGTATGAACTGGCACGTTATAATTTCACCAACTACCTGGTACGAAACTTTGAAATTGAGGTGGAAAACGGACCGGAGGTCAGTCGGCTGCTGATACGTGGCTTCTTAAGCTATGATGAGGTACGCCAGTACGTTCGGATGCTCTATGAGAACCCGCAGATGAAGGAGCGCCTGCAGGGATGCCGGCACCTCATGATCAGCGACGAGAACCTTGCCAAGCTCGGAACATCGTTCAGTTATAATGACTATGACGACTTCTATGAGCGAGAGCTGGCTCCGCTTGACATCAGCAAACAGCAGTTGCTGAGTGATCCGGAAACAATCATTGAGAACGAAGATGACGATGATAACGTAAACGAAAACGAAGACGGAAACGATGACGACCTGTTTGGAAGTGATGCTCCACTGAATAATGGAGAAATAGATTTCGACGAGGACTTCTACCGTTAACCGCTCATTGCAAAGTGCTAATATATGACGAACGGATTATTATTGTGGGCCGACGACGAGATGGAATTGCTCCGTCCCCATTTGCTCTTTTTGGAAAAGAAAGGCTATGAAGTCATCACAGTGACCAATGGCCAAGACGCTGTTGAACAGTGTCAGCAGCACAACTTTGACCTCGTGCTGCTCGATGAGATGATGCCAGGACTCTCGGGGCTTGACACCCTGCAGCGCATCAAGGAGATAGCCCCATCGGTACCTGTAGTGATGGTGACAAAGAGTGAGGAGGAGGACATCATGAACCAGGCTATTGGACGCAAGATTGCCGACTATCTCATCAAACCAGTCAATCCTAACCAGATACTGCTTACGCTAAAGAAAAACATTCACCGGAAGGAACTGGTCAGCGAGGAAACTCAAAGTGGCTATCAGCAGCAGTTCCAGCAGATTGCTATGCAGATTATGGACTGCAGGACATGGGAAGACTGGGTCGATATCTACAGGAAACTGGTGCATTGGGAATTGGAACTCAGCGATACACAATCGCCGATGACAGAGATGCTCCAGATGCAGAAGGAGGAAGCAAACATTGGTTTCGCCAAGTATGTGAAGAAGAACTATCTGGACTGGATTGTCACACTCGACCCCAAGCAAAACAACAATGTCCCAAGACCTGTTCTGTCGCCCGACATCTTTAAGACAGCTGTCTTCCCCCGTCTCAGTGCTTCAGAGAAAGTATTCATGGTGGTGTTCGACAATTTCAGGTACGATCAGTGGAAAACCCTCGAACGGGAACTGGCCGACTTGTTCGATATTGACGAACAACTGTATTGCAGTATCCTTCCTACTGCCACGCAGTATGCACGCAATGCCATCTTCTCAGGACTGATGCCTGACCAGATTGCTCGGATGTGCCCCGAATTGTGGGTTGATGAGGATGAAGAGGAAGGGAAGAACCTCAATGAAGCTCCGCTCATCCAGACGCAGATTGACCGTTACCGCAGGCATGACAGTTTCTCGTACCATAAAATTAACACGTCGGCTGAGGCCGAGCGCTTCTTGGCGCAACTGAAGACGCTGGAGAAAAACGACTTGAATGTCGTCGTATTCAATTTCATTGATATGCTTTCCCATGCCCGTACTGAGTCGAAGATGGTACGAGAGTTAGCCAATAATGAGTCGGCCTACCGCAGCATCACCTTGTCGTGGTTCCGCCATTCTGTGGTCAGCGATCTGTTCCGTGAACTCGCCCAAAACGGCTACACTATCCTAATAACTACAGATCACGGTTCTATTCGCTGTACGAAGCCCGAGAAGATTATTGGTGACCGCAATACCAATACGAACCTGCGCTATAAGCTCGGCAAGAACCTCGGCTACGACTCGAAGGACCTTTTTGTCATCAAGGATCCGAAAAAGGCCCAGTTGCCGGCACCGAACCTCTCTACCAGTTATGTGTTTGCTACGGGTGATGCGTTCTTTGCCTATCCCAATAACTACAATTATTATGTAAGTTATTACAAGAATACCTTCCAGCATGGTGGTATTTCTATGGAGGAAATGATTATACCGCTAGTAACAATGAAAAGCAAGAAAAGATGATGATAAAAATACAGGACATAGATACTATTCGCGAGGCTGCCCGAGAATTCATTGCCCAGATTGGCAACCACCGCGTGTTTGCCTTTTACGGCAAGATGGGAGCTGGTAAGACAACCTTTATCAAGGCCGTCTGCGAGGAACTTGGGGTCAAGGACGTCATAACCTCTCCGACGTTTGCGATAGTCAATGAATACTCTTCGCCACTCACAGTAAACCAGTTGCCACTCAGTTCGATTTACCACTTTGATTTCTATCGCATCAAGAAATTGGAGGAGGTCTATGACATGGGGTACGAGGATTATTTCTACAGCGGTTCCCTTTGCTTTATCGAGTGGCCGGAACTGATAGAGCCGCTCCTGCCTGACGACGCCGTGCGTGTCACCATAGCAGAACAGCCAGACGGTACGCGTACTGTCTGCTTATAGTAAAAAGAGGAGAACGCGTTAAAGGTTCTCCTCTTGGTAGTCTAAATCAGCTTGTACGATGAAGAAGACATCGGCAGGATTGTACTGTTGGTGCCCTTCGTCGTGAGCTATCTTACATACACCTTCTGCCACTTGCTGAAGGTCTATGTCAATCTCGTCATCATTGCTTTCCAACAGACCACTGTCAAAGTAATATGCTACGATGAGGTCCATCAGGTATAGGATGTCCTCTGTAGTGTACTGCTCTTTTAGGTCGGCTGGCAGTTGCTGCATGATGAAAAGCGCCTCGCGTGCATCATCTTCCTGATCGAGGCGGAGTTCTTCTTCAAGGCTTGCCATCGGTTACAGCAGTGCTTTGAATTTCTCTTCCAGTGTTCCTTTGGCAACGGCACCCACCACTTTGTCAACAATCTCACCTTCTTTCATGAAGATAATGGTAGGAATGTTGCGGATTCCAAAGTCGGCAGCCAGGTCTTCATTTTCCTCTACATCGCACTTTCCTACGGTAATCTTTCCGTCGTACTCTTTTGCGAGTTCCGAAATGATGGGGCTGATCATGCGGCAGGGGCCACACCATGTTGCCCAGAAATCCACTACGAGCGGCTGCTGTCCGTTCTTCAAGCTTTCAAAGTTCTCATTTGTGATCTGTACTTCCATAATCTTTACGTTTTAATGTTTAATTTTTAACTTTAATTTATCTGATAATCCAATCCTTTGGCATCGTCAATAAAGTTGAGCAGGTAAATCGAGAGGTCAATCTTCGCCTTCCGACTCTCCATGAGAACCTCATGTTTGTGCAGGGAGTCGTGCAGCTGAAAATAGAGTCTTGTATTACCAGGACAGTCTGCAATGATGCTGTTCAGCTCATTGATTGTCTGGTCGTTAATCTGGTCTGTGTCTAGCGTGATGGTCAAATGGTCAATAGCATTCTCTTTGACTGTTTGTAGGTACTCTATCTTTTGAATGCGTAACTCCTTCTGGTCGCTGTCTCTCCAGCGCTGTTGTAGTTTGCAGCTGATGCAGAGTGATGCTCCTGGGGAAAACCAACTGTTCCAATGTGGCCACTCCTCACCGAAGAGAGCTAACTCGCCAGAACCACTGAAGTCCTCTATCGTAACAATGCCAAATGGCTTGTTGTTCTTGGAAAAGCCTGTTCTGACATTGGTGACTATGCCGCCAATGATGATGTCTTCTCGGTCGGAGAGTTTTGACAGTTCGGACATTTCGGTGCATTGCGTGTTGCAGAGATGGTCCAGAATGATGCGGAACCCGTCAAGCGGATGAGCAGAAAGGTAGATGCCAACCAGGTCACGCTCCTTGTTCAGCCGTTCTATGTCGCTCCATGTCTCGCCCTTGGGAATAGCGGGTGTGGCAATTTCTACCGCATTGTCTCCTCCAAAGAGAGAGTTGCGCATTTCCTGCTGTTCTAATTGGTAGCGGTTTCCGTAGCGTAGGAGTGTGTCGAGGAAGGCTTCCCCCCTTGTGTTCTTTGCGAAAAAGTCTTCACGCCTAATGCCAAAGCTATCGAATCCTCCACTCAACGCAAGACTTTCCATAGCCTTGCGGTTGACAGCCGAGAGATTGACACGTTGTACGAAGTCGAAGATGTCTTTGTAAGGCCCGTTTTTCTCGCGTTCGTTAATAATGCTCTCTGCCACGCTGTCGCCCATACCTTTGATGGCAGCCAGTCCGAAACGTATGTCGCCATGATGGTTCACACCGAATTTCTCATACGACTCATTCACATCCGGTCCAAGCGTCTTGATTTTCATCTGCTTACACTCGTCCATGAGTTTTGTGATTTCCGTTATCTGGTCGCGCCGACGGCTCATGATGGCCGCCATGAATTCTGCGGGGTAGTTAGCTTTCAGGTAAGCCGTCTGGTAGGCCACCCATGAGTAGCAGGCGGCGTGCGACTTGTTGAAGGCGTATGATGCGAATGCTTCCCAGTCGGCCCAGATCTTCTCCAGTATCTTGGGGTCGTGGCCGTTCTTCTTACCGCCCTCAATGAATTTCGGCTTCATGGCGTCAACAATGTCCTTTTTCTTCTTACCCATCGCCTTACGCAGAGCGTCGCTCTCGCCTCGGGTGAAGTCGGCCAGCAGGCGACTGAGCAGCATGACCTGCTCCTGATAGACGGTGATGCCGTAGGTGTCCTTCAGATATTTCTCCATCACGGGGATATCGTAGGTAATCGCTTCTTCACCGTGCTTACGTTTGATGAACTGCGGGATGTATCCCATAGGACCAGGTCGGTAGAGGGCGTTCATGGCGATAAGGTCCTCAAAGACAGTGGGTTTCAACTCACGCAAGTATTTCTGCATGCCTGCTGATTCGAATTGGAAGGTGCCGACGGTGCGTCCCTGCTGGTACAGTTCGTAGGTCTTTTGGTCGTCAATGGGTATCGTGTCGAGATTGATGTCAATGCCCTTCGTGCGTTTGATGTTGGCACAGGCCTCCTTCAATTCTGAAAGCGTTTTTAGTCCCAGGAAGTCCATCTTGATGAGTCCTGTGGATTCAATGACGTGCCCGTCGTATTGGGTGCAGTTGGTCTTCGTGTCCTTGAAGTCCGGGTCGTCTGCGGTGGAGACAGGCACCCAGTCGCTGATGGGGTCACGGCAAATGATGAAGCCGCAGGCATGAATGCCAGTTCCGCGTACGGTGCCTTCCAGCATCTTGGCATATTTGATGGTGTTCCGCAGGGCAGGGTCGGCAGATGCTTCGGCATCGCGCAGTTCCTGAACAGCATTGATGGCATTTTGAAGATTCATCTTAGGCGTCTTTCCGTTCACTTCCGGCAGACGGTCGGGTATGGCCTTGCACAACTCGTTCGATTTGCTTAAGGGCACTTTCTCCACGCGGGCAACGTCCTTGATGCTGTTTTTCGTTGCCATCGTGGCGTACGTGATGATGTGTGCACAATTCTCATGGCCGTACTTGTCTTCCACCCATTTCAGCACCTTGCCTCGACCATCGTCGTCGAAGTCGGTATCAATATCCGGTAGTGAGATGCGGTCAGGATTCAGGAAACGCTCAAACAGCAGGTCGTATTTCAGAGGGTCTATCTTGGTAATACCCAGACAGTACGCCACCACGCTACCAGCAGCTGATCCACGTCCTGGCCCCACCATCACATTCAGTTGGTCGCGAGCGGAGTTGATGAAGTCCTGGACAATCAGGAAGTAGCCTGGGAAACCCATTGTTTTCATGATGTGTAGCTCAAACTTGACACGCTCCTCAACCTCAGCAGGCAGTGGGTCACCATATATCCTGCGTGCTCCTTCGTAGGCTAGTTTCGCCAGATAGTCGGCTTCGAACTTGATACGATAGATTTTGTCATATCCGCCCAGTTTCTTGATTTTTTTCTCGCCCTCTTCGGCAGGCAGCTGGTTTTCGCCGTTCTCGTCGCTGGTGAACTCTTTGTAGAGATCTTCCTGGCTGAACTTCTTGTGCCACAGTTCTTCCGTACCGAAACTCTCAGGAATGGGGAAAAATGGCATGATAGGGTCGTGGTCGAGGCTGTAGATTTCCACCTTGTCCAGAATCTCCAACGTGTTCGACAATGCTTCTGGTACGTCGCTGAAGATGGCGTTCATCTCCTCCCGTGTTTTAAACCACTCCTGTTTAGAGTACAGCATACGCGTGGGGTCGTCCAGGTCTTTGGAGGTGGCCAGGCAGAGCAGGTGGTCATGAGCTTCGGCATTCTCCTCATCCACAAAGTGTACATCGTTGGTACAGATGAGCTTGATGCCGTATTCCTGAGCCAGTTCAATGAGCACCTTATTAGCCTGTTGCTGCAAGGGGAACGTCTCGCGGTTGGCACGTATGGAAGGGTCTTTAACCTCATGGCGTTGCAGCTCCAGATAATAGTCGTCGCCAAAAACCCGACGATACCATTCAATGGCCTCGCGTGCACCAGCCATATTGCCGTTTAGTATTTTCTTGGGCACCTCTCCGGCAATGCATGCAGAACATACAATCAGTCCCTCGTGGTATCGCTCCAGGTCTTCACGGTCAGTACGTGGACGCATGTAGAAACCATCCGTCCACGACCTGCTCACCAGTTTGATGAGGTTTTTGTATCCCACTTCGTTCTTGGCCAGCACAATGAGGTGATAGCCGCTTTGGTGGCGCTTGTCGTCCTTAAGAAGTTTGGAACCATAGCGCGACACATACATTTCACAGCCGAAGATCGGCTTGAATGGGGGGAGCCCTTCTTTTTTACGTCCTTTATTGATGCCCATACAGTAGTCGTGGAATTCCTTGATGCCGAACATGTCGCCATGATCGGTAACAGCCATTCCCTGCATGCCGTTGCTGATGGCTTTATCGACTAGTCGCTTGATGCTGGCCTGTCCGTCAAGTATGGAATAGTACGTGTGTACGTGAAGATGTATGAAGTCTTGCATGATTGTATCTTGTCATTTTGAGCCTCAAAGATACGCTGAAAAACTGAAATTGCCAAAAAAATAACATTTTTTTTTGTATTGTTCTCACTTATTCGTACCTTTGCAGCAGAAAACAATACCGATGATTCGATTATCATGGGAGAGAAGATCAAGAAACTGAAAAAAATTAGAATACACAGAGAGGGAACCAATACGCTTTTTACCACTTTTTTATTGGTGGCAGTTGTGGCTGTAGGTCTTTGGTTCGGTTTCGACAGTAAGATTCCCTTTTGGAGCTTTGTCGTCTTGTTTGGCGCTGCCTGGCTGGTAGTCCTGAATTTCTATCGTTGCCCCATCCGCTACTTCAACGGTGAGACGGAGAAGGTGGTGGTGGCTCCTGCTGACGGGCGTATTGTGGTGATAGAGGAGGTGGAGGAACATGAGTACTTCCACGATCGTCGTTTGATGATTAGCATCTTTATGAGCCCTTTTAATGTGCATGCCAACTGGTTCCCCGTAGATGGTAAAGTGCTCTTTGTGAAGCATCAGAACGGCAATTACCATAAAGCATGGCTGCCAAAAGCCAGCGAGGAGAATGAACGTGCTGACATCATGATAGAGACTGCTGACGGGCAGCAAGTACTCTGTCGCCAGATAGCTGGTGCGATGGCTCGTCGTATTGTGACCTATGCAAAGGAAGGCGAGGACTGTTACATCGACGAGCACCTCGGGTTCATCAAGCTTGGTTCCCGTGTTGATGTCTATCTGCCGCTGGGCTCTGAGCCCTGTGTGAAGATGGGACAAGCAACAACAGGTGACCAGACGATGATAGCCCGTCTGTCATAGCCTCCTTTCATCATGTTATTTAGAATAAATCAAAAAAGTAATATGAATAAACCCTGTTCAGACCCCCAACCCCCAAGTTTAAGGGATCTGTGCAATGTTCCCAACACGATAACCTGTTGCAACCTTATTTCAGGCTGTATAGCAACGTATTTTGCTTTTCAAAGTGAGTTCCGACTGGCATTGCTGTTCATTGTTATTGGTGCCGTGTTCGACTTCTTCGATGGTATGGTAGCGCGTCTTCTCCATGTTTCGTCACCCGTTGGCAAGGAACTTGACTCTCTGGCTGACGACATTACATTTGGTTTTGCACCATCGGCAATGGTATTCAGTTTGCTATCCACGTTTCATGAGCCTCATTCACTGGTATTCCCTTTCTTGGCATTCCTCATGGCTGCCTTTTCTGCGTTGCGTTTGGCGAAGTTCAACCTTGACGAGCGCCAGGGTATGGGGTTCATCGGACTTCCCACACCAGCTAATGCGCTGTTTTGGGGGGCGCTCATCGTGGGGTGTGGAGAGTGGCTGACCACCCAGCAGGTGCTTTCTCCCTACCTTCCCTATCTCATCTTGCTGTTCGTGCTGATTAGTAGTTATCTGCTCGTTTCGGAGATTCCCATGTTTGCCCTGAAATTCAAGCATTGGGGCTGGAACGGCAACGAGATTAAATACATTTTCCTGCTTACCTCTGTAGTTTTGTTAGCTCTCTTTCAGGTGATAGGCATTGCCATTGTGATAGCGTGGTATGTCGCACTTTCTGTATCAACCAATATCTTTAAAAAATCTGAGAAAAAGTAAAACCTATGGATAAGGCCTTATTTGGTGTACTGGTCTTTGTGGGCATCATCGTCATGATTGTCCTCTTTGTGATATTCCGTTTTCTCTATCGTATCTACCGGCAAATCCGTGATGCAAAGCGGGCTGTGGAGGATGCCTTGGGGGGTGGTCGTTCTGACCGTACGGGACGTCGTGCCCAGCAGTACCATTATGCTGACAACAGAAATCAGCATCGTTCGTCAGAAACAATGAACGATGCTGCTCAAGACAATCAGCCTCGACGTACGCAGACTGAAAGCGGGGAGGTCATTATTGACCATCGCAGTCAAAGTCGTGAGAACAAAAAGATATTCTCTGACGATGACGGCGAATACGTTGACTTCAGTGAGAGCTGAATGGTGCTGTCGCCTATGGGTTAATTGTGTACATACGTACCAATCTCCTCCCCATCCATTACTCTCTTCAGGTTTCCTACTACATCCATGTTGAAGACGTAGATGGGCAGGTTATTGTCCTGGCACATGCAGATGGCCGTCAGGTCCATTACTTTCAGTCCGCGTGCCAGCACCTCCTTGTACGTGATTTCGTCAAATTTGGTGGCTGTCGGGTCTTTCTCTGGGTCTGCGGTGTAGATACCATCCACGCGTGTACCCTTCAGCATCACGTCAGCCTCTATCTCAATGCCACGCAACGAGGACCCCGTGTCCGTTGTGAAATAGGGAGACCCTGTGCCAGCCGAGAAAATGCACACGTAACCTTGTTCCATAGCCTCTATTGCCTTCCATTTGGTGTAGAACTCACCGATAGGCTCCATGCGGATAGCCGTCAGCACTTTGTTCTTTACACCGATAGCACCCAGTGCCGATGAAAGCGCCAGAGAGTTGATGACTGTGGCACACATGCCCATCTGGTCGCCCTTTACACGGTCAAAGCCCTTTTGTGAGCCTGACAGACCGCGGAAGATGTTTCCGCCACCGATGACGATGCCTATCTGTACGCCCATTTCGCAGACTTCCTTAATCTGTCGGGCATAGTCGCTCAGCCGCTCAGGGTCGATGCCGTAGCCCTGTTGGCCCATCAGGCTCTCGCCCGATAATTTTAATAGAATCCTTTTGAACTTCATAGCTTTCATTATATATTTAATTTATGTTTCGCAAGCTCCACTAACCTTCTCTGAATCAGAACACGAAACCCATGTTGATGTAGTACATTGGTTCCTTGGTGACGTTGCTATATCCCACGGTTCCGCCCAAAGGGCCTAACAGGGTGTTGTAGTAGTAGCTCATTGATGCTCCGAGCATGGTGTGCGTCTTAAGCATGTGGCTGTATTCGTCGGCGTTCTGTGCTGCAGCCGCACGTACCAGGATGATACTGCTCTTCGTCAGTCTGAACTGCGTTTGCAGCTGTGCGGCAACGATTTTGTTGAATCGCAGTTCCACGTGGTCCACTCCAGCAAAGGGAATCTGCTGGGGCAGGTAGGTGCCGAACCACTCTCCGCCAATCACGTTCGACATCATCAGTGGCACGTAGGGGCCGTGTAGCAGTCGGCCGTACAGCATCGGCTGAATGACCCAGTGGCTGGTCAGTTGGATGGACTTTCGCCACATAGCGCTGATGTCCGTCGTTCCCCGATGGTCCTTGAGGTTTACGAAGTTGTCTGTCAGGTAGCTGAATCTGGCTTTGAACTTAGAGCCTCGTGTGGGGAAGAACCACTCGTTTTCACTATTATAGTCCACCTGGGCGTGGTAGCTGAACAGGTGTTCGTTGCTCGCCTCGCTAATACCGTGGTCCAACTCCTTGTTGATGAGCATCTTGTTGTTGAAGTAGTGGTTCCACTCCACACCGATGCTGAAGTCGAAGTTCCTGACGGTGAAGTTCAACGGTGCCACGTTCAGGCTTTGGTGGTTGTAGGTCAAGTTAAAGTATCTGTCGCCTGTCTCGTAGAAGTTGATGTCGTTTCGTCTGAAGGCGTACGAAACAGTTGGCCTGAGAAAACTCGTGGGATGGAAGGCCCAGTCAACACGAGCCATGATACGCTTGCCGAGTCTCAGGGTAAAGTCCAGCTGCATGGGTATTTTCTTACTGACGGGGAAGGCAGCGTTTGCCTGTAAAGCCACCAGTTCCTCGTCGTCGAAGCGTACGCCAAGGCTCATCAGGTTGCTCTTCCTCTCTCCGGCAACGAATATCACCTTGGCAGCTCTGCTGCCATCAGGCTGCACCGCATTGTTGATAATCCGGTAGTCTGCAAATTTATAGAACAGGTCCAGTCGGATGGACGTGGTGATGAGGTTTGCCCGTTCGCTGTCAATGCTGTCACCCTCGTGCAGTCCGAACTTGGTGCGTATAAACTGTTCGTCGCTCTTTGTCAGGTTCTCAAAAACCAGTTCGCCAACTTTGTACTTGTTAGGGTGATCTATCAGCGGTTTCGGCATGATGGCGATGCGTGTGTGGGGCTTCACGTCACTAAGCCCGAGCTTTTCCTTCAAGGCAATAATCTCGTCCCAATGAGCCATTGCGGCTTCTTCCCCCCTGCGTATGAGGGTATCTACGGCAGCCGTGCTGAACGATGCGGCGCTGTAGCCCTCTACGTCCACCATGATGGGAATATCAGTGATGGCGAGGTTCTCCTCAAACTTGTTTTTACAGTTCAGGTCCACCAGCTGCAGCAGGATGTTCGATGTTGTCTTCAGGTCCTCGGCCGTCTTGTCCGGCTCCTTTACTGACGAGCCGATGATGTAGTCAGCCCCCATCTCCTTGGCTACGTCGGCCGGAAAGTTGTTGCGCAGTCCGCCATCCACCAGCACCATGTTCTTCATCCTGACGGGAGAGAAGGCGCCAGGTATGGCCATGCTGGCACGCATGGCACGACTAAGTACGCCGCTGTGGAACACATACTCCGTGTTGTCCACGATGTTTGTGGCTACACAGGCAAATGGTATGGGCAGTTTATTGAAGTCGATGGAGTCGTTGAAAGGGTACGTCAGTTCGGCAAACAGCCTGCCGATGTTCTTGCCGAGAATGATACCGCCTTCCACCTTCTTTTTCTTCTTGCCCAGGTTCAGCGAGGTAGATAGTATGTAGGTGTTCTGACGCTCACGTTCCCGAAGGCTCTGATGACTCAAGTCGTCCTTGTCCGAGAGCACGAAGTTCCAGTCCTGAGTCCTGACGATGGAGTCCAGTCGCTCGGCGTTCATGCCTGTGGCATAGAGGCCGCCTACGATGCTGCCCATGCTTGTGCCTGTAATGATGTCAACGGGTATTCCTGCACGTTCCAGTACTTTCAGCACGCCGATGTGGGCCATGCCTTTGGCACCGCCGCCACTCAGCACCACTGCCACCTTTTTCTTCTCCTTCGTTGTCTGTGCGTTGGTGGTCAGTGTCGCACCCATCACTACGGCAACGATGATCAATAGTCGTTTCATGTTTTTTCAATCACAAAAGTTACTTCCTTGAAAGCATAGCGCCTCTGCTGTCCCTGCGCGTCCTTTAGCACCAAGTGTCCGTCGTCCTCCACGTCCACCAGCGATGCCGTGAAGTCGCCCTCTTTGTCGCGGTAGGGGAACATTCCCTCCTTCCTGTATAGTCGTTGGCGATATGCCTTTCTTATAGCTTCCTCGTCCCAGACGGCCAATAGCTGTTCAAAGTGCCTGAGCAACGACTGTAGCACCTCCTCGCGGTCGAAGTCATGTCCGCTCTCCAGAGCCATGGAGGTAGGGTTGGGAGCGTCGCTCACAAAGCGTTTCTGGTTTATGTTCAGGCCGATGCCGATGATGCAATGCCTGATGTATTCGCCTTTCAGCATGTTCTCAATGAGAATGCCGCAAATCTTCTTGTCGCCAACATAGATGTCGTTCGGCCATTTGATGCTGACAGGGTGGGGGAGTCCTGCCAGCGTCTCCGTCAGCGCTACGGCAATGGCCATCGACAGGATATACTGTCTGCTGGCCTTCACCCCGTCAGGCGAGAATCCCAGTGAGCAGGTCAGGTTCTGCCCGCGTTCCGACTCCCATGAATTTGTGCCTTGCCCGCGTCCTGCCGTCTGGTAGTCCGCCACCAACACCATGCCTTCCCTCCACGTCCCGCTCTTTATTCGTCGGTTCGTGGAGTCCGTCTCGGCAATATGCTCAATCTCGAATAGCACTTAGATAATGGAGAAAGCCACATCCATCATGTGGGTAAACGAATTCTGCCGCTCCTCGGCTGTTGTCACCTCTCCCGTCAGGATGTGGTCGGAAATGGTGCAGATGGCCATTGCACGGTTGCCGGAGCGGGCTGCATTCATGTAGAGAATAGCCACCTCCATCTCCACGGCCAGTACGCCCATCTTTGTCCAGCGCTCCGTGCGTGGGTTCTCCTCGTAGAACACGTCCGAGGTAAACACATTGCCTACCTTGTAGCGGTAGCCCAGGCGGTCACACTCGTCGGCAGCAGCACGTAGCAGGTCGAAGTTCGCAATGGGGGCAAATGTGCCAGGCAGTTCGTACTGGGCACCATAGTTGCTGTTGGTGCTCGCACCCATCACCAGCACCAGGTCGCCTACGTGGAGGTCTTCCTGAATAGCACCTGCAGAGCCTACGCGGATGATGTTCTTCACACCATAGAAATTGTAGAGTTCATAGGTGTAGATGCCGATGGACGGTCCGCCCATGCCGTGCCCCATCACACTCACACGCTTGCCTTTGTACGTACCAGTAAAGCCCAGCATGCCGCGGACATTGTTGAACTGTACAGGATTGTCCAGGAACTTCTCTGCCATAAACTTGACACGTAACGGGTCGCCCGCCATGATGACGGTCTCGGCGATGTCGCCTTGGTTAGCCCCGATGTGGGGAGTTGGTGTTTTGCTCATAATGACTGTTCTTTTGGTTTGTGACGGCAAATGTACGAACTTTCTCCCACATGACCAACATTCCCGCCGTTTTTCTTTGGCGTAAATCTCATACATGTACTTTTCGTTGCCTTAATCATCGTTGAAAAGGGGGTATGCTTATGCAATGCATAGCACTGCTCTCGCTTAATCGCAGCCTTCTTCGCACAATGCCTGATGTATGCGGGAACGGCACTCGGCATCGACGTTATGGTGGACTACAAACTAAAACGTTCTTCTGAGAGATAAACAACAGCGGCCATCCGAGAGGACAGCCGCTTTTTTTATTTTAGATTGTAAATGTAACGAAAGTTACGAAAGTAACATTAAGCATACCCCCTTACTTGCGTTCGAAATGACCGCTACCGCTACCGTTGCCGTGCAGGCATAATAAAAGGGAACCTGATTGGCTCCCTTGACGTGGTTTTGGTGATCCGCTTGGGGCTCGAACCCAAGACCCCAACATTAAAAGTGTTGTGCTCTACCAACTGAGCTAGCGGATCGGTGCTTACGCATCCCTAACGAAAGCGGGTGCAAAGGTACGACGTTTTTTTGAAACGACCAAATTTATTCGCGTTTTTCTTGCTATTCTAATATTTTCCTTTGAAAGGAGTCAGATCTGGTGCCTCTCCCATGTCGTCCTCGTCCTCCTTGTTGACAGGTTGCGGGCTTTGGATGATGGGGTCGTCTTTCTCATGCCGTATGACGGTGGAACGTAGCAGCAGGTCGCTGTAGTTTACGGTGGGGATGACCATTCCCAGTATGCCGATGGCCACTCGTGATCCCTCCGGCCTGTAGTTGTTGTGGATGTAGGCTGTGGAGTACAGCGTGTGGTGATAGATTTTCAGTGTGTTGTACTTCTCAATGGCTTTTGCCAGGTCCCTGTCGAAAGCCTCTTCTGGTACGCTGGTAAACATGCGCATGACGTTGCTCAGGGTGTTGTCAATCTGGTCAGACTGTATTGTATCGTTCTGCAGGATACATTCGCGGACATTGTCCATTGTCTCCTTGCTGATTTTCTCGTCTGACGGGATGGTAAGCATGGCGATGAGCGCCAGTACGCCGACGGCTGCTGCTGCCAAGGCGAGCTTGCCCAGGCAGCTGTGGTAGAACTGCTCCAGCATGCCGGCATTCTTGTTGTAGGTTCCTCTGTCTGGTTGATGAATCATGGCGTGTGGGGTGTTTGGTTTACTTGTTGTGAATCAGGTTCATAAACTCCTGTCGTGTCTTGGCCTGGTTGAAGGCTCCGCTGAAGTCGCTGGTGGTGGTGATGGAGTTCTGTTTTTCCACGCCACGCATCTGCATGCACATGTGACGGGCCTCGACCACTACCATGACGCCGAGCGGGTGCAGCGTCTGCTGGATGCACTCCTTGATTTGCAGCGTCATGCGCTCCTGTACCTGTAGCCGATGGCTGTAGATATCGACCACGCGTGCAATCTTGCTGAGTCCGGTGATGTATCCGTTTGGGATGTATGCCACGTGTACCTTGCCATAGAAGGGCAGCATGTGGTGTTCACAGAGTGAGAAGAAGTCGATGTCCTTGACAATGACCATTTGCGAGTAGTCCTCCTTGAACAGCGCGTCGGTCAGAACCTTATGGGCATCCATGTCGTAGCCGCGTGTGAGCACCTGCATGGCTTTCGCTACGCGCAGGGGTGTCTTGAGCAGTCCTTCGCGCGTGGGGTCTTCCCCCAGCAGTCTGAGAATGTCCTGGTAGTGTAGTGCCAGTTCGTCGAGTCCTTCACGTGTTGCCACGTTGTCGGTCATTTGTGCGTCGCGTTCTAACTTCATGATAATCTGTAGGTTTATTGATATACTGTGACTCTGGTTTTAACGATGTGTGCCTGACTGTAGCCCAGGTTTTTCAAGGCTGACAGCATGTGCTGGGCCTCCTCGCGGGTACGGTAGTTTCCTACGCGGCAAACCCATCGTGGGGAGTAGAAGTGGGCTGATACCGACACGTTGGGGAACTGTGCACGGATGTTGCTTGCGGTGCGTTCAGCCTTCTTACGGTCTTCGCGGGTGTTGCCGCCGGCAAAGGCCTGTACCTTGTAGCCGTCAATGGTTCGGCGCGTACGGGTTGTCGTAGTCGGTGTGGTGACTGTCTCTGTTGTTCCTGTTCCCGTTGTCGGGGTCGTCGAGGTGGGCGTTGTTCCCGTTGAGGCAGTGGTTGTCGTAGGAGTCGTTCCTGTTGATGGCGTTGTCGTTGGAGTTGTTGTTGAATGGTCCACCGTGCTTTGCGGGTCAAGCACCAGCTGGTTGATGGCGGAATCCTGATGCACGGTTACCGTTCCCTGGCCTTCTACCTTGGTCTGCAGCCGGTCGAGGAAGGTTTGTGCCGAAGCAGATAAAGGTAAAAAAGTAAAAAGGTAAAAAGGTAAAAACCTGAATACCTTCATGATGTTCTTTTGCTTGTTCTCACTGATTTTCATGTTCTCCATTTTTACGCTTTTACTTCTTTACCTTTTTTACTGTCTTACTTCTTCCAAGCATCGATAATGCCCTTGAAGTCTGCTGCCTTCAGGCTGGCACCGCCAATGAGGCCGCCGTCGATGTCGGGCTTTGCAAACAGCTCAGGAGCGTTGGATGCCTTGCAGCTGCCACCGTAGAGGATGGTGGTGTCGTCAGCAACGGCCTGTCCGTACTTCTCGGCGATGATGCTGCGGATATAGGCGTGGATCTCCTCTGCCTGCTCGGCAGTAGCGGTCTTGCCGGTACCGATGGCCCAGATGGGCTCGTAGGCGATGACAATCTTGCGGAAGTCCTCTTCGCTGAGGTTGAATACCGAACCCTCGAGTTCAGCCTTTACTACCTCGTTCTGCTTGCCGGCTTCACGCTCCTCCAGGCTCTCGCCGATGCAGAAGATGACCTTCAGGTCGTTCTTCTGTGCCAGCAGTACCTTCTCCTTCAGGATTTCGGGTGTTTCCTTGTAGTACTCACGACGCTCAGAGTGGCCCAGGATGACGTACTGAGCACCCGTTGACTTTACCATCTCGGCGCTTACCTCACCAGTGAAGGCGCCCTTCTCCTTGTCGGCACAGTTCTCGGCACCCAGACCGATGATGTCCTGGTCCAGGAACTGGGCAATGCTTGCCAAGTGAATAAACGGGGTGCAGATGACTACACCGCAGTTGGGCTTGTCAGCCTTCAGTGTCTCGTTCAGCTCCTTTGCCAGAGCGATACCGTCCTGCAGGTTCATGTTCATTTTCCAGTTGCCTGCAACAATTTTCTTTCTCATTTTCTTACGTTTTAATAAGTTATAAACTGTGTTTGATTCTCTCTTTTTCTTAATCCACCTGCTCCACGCCCATAGTCGGTCGGCGATGGTCAGCAGGAGCAGCGGCAGCACGTACCATAGCAGCATGGTCAGTATCTTCTGCGGTACGGAGTCGGAGGGCATCTTCCCCGTTTCCAGCTGCTCCAGCGGTTTGCTGAGTTCGTACTCGTCGGGCAGCTTGTTGTGGCTCCATTTACGGATAATCTTTCCGTCCTTCAGCAGTACCAGGCCCGGATTGCTCCTGATGATGGTCTTCAGCGTTATGTCGTCAGTCTGGGCGAAGGGGTATTCTGCCCCTGTGATGTCACGCCAACGGCTGATGCCCTTGTCCCCGCTTGCTGTGAGGCAGTAGAACGCATATCCGTTGTCCTCGGCATATTCGTATATCTGGTTGATGAGGTCGAGCTGTGCGTCGTCGGCCTTCTCCAGGTGCGGAGCCACCAGCAGGAACGTATATCCGTCGTCGTCCAGTATGTCCTCCGTCAGGTCCTCGCCGTCCTCCACGCGTTCAATGAAGAACTCGGCATAGGGCGACTCCTTGCCTTCCATCATTTCCTGCCACCCCTCGCGCAGGTCGGTTCCTACGTGGTAGGGCCGGAAGTCGAACTGCGGCAGGTCGTACAGGGCATAGCCTGCAATGACCAGAATGAACAGTCCCGTGTAGTTCATGACAATCCACTGGTTGGTGCGCGATATGAATCGGACCATGTCCAGCGGCTGCCAGGTTACCACGGCGACACAGGCCAGCAGGATGAGGTTCTTCAGAAGCGTCTGCCCGTTTGTCAGCACAAGGGCATCGCCGAAGCATCCGCAGTCTGTCACGGGGTCGGCCCAGTATATCCAGACCGTCAGTCCTGTCATCACCACCATCATCGCCAGTGTGAGCCGTGACACCAGCCTTCGGTGAATGGCAAAGAGCAGGAACACGCCCAGGCAAAACTCCAGGGCTGCCAGCAGCACGGCGCCCGCAATGGTGGCGAAGTCTGGAACCAGTCCACCCAGATGCATGGCTCTGAGGTAGTCGTTCAGCTTGTACTGCGTCCCCATCGGGTCAACCGCCTTCACAAACCCTGACAGTATGAATGTCAAGGCCAGCACAAAGCGGCAGATGTTAACCAGCACTTTCCTCATCACCACTAACCTCTAACCTTTACACTCTTCCGAGAGCTTAATCACGCCAAACACGGCATAGTTGATGATGTCCATGTAGTTGGCATCTATACCCTCGCTGACCAGTGTCTGCCCCTCCAGGTTCTCAATCTCCTTGATGCGCTGTATCTTGGTCAGTATCAGGTCGGTGTAGCTGCTCACGCGCATGTCGCGCCACGCCTCGTCGTAGTCATGGTTCTTGCGCTTCATCAGTTCCAGCGCCTCGTTGGCATGCAGGTCGTAGAGTGCCATAGCTTCTTCGTTGCTGATATCGACGCTGTCCGAGAAGCCTCGGCTCAGCTGTATCAGTCCTATGATGCCGTAATTGATGAGTGCGATGAACTCAGGACGGATGCCTTCGCCCACCATCGATTCCTTCTTGATTTCCAGCGACCGTATGCGTTTGGCCTTGATGAACAGTTGGTCGGTTAGGGCCGTCGGTCTCAGAATGCGCCACGAAGCTCCGTAGTCATGCAGTTTCTTCTCGAAAAGTGCACGACATTCCTTCACGGCCTGCTCAAACTGAGTGTTAGTAAGTGTCAAGTCTTTTGCCATAACGGGTGCAAAGGTACGAAAAATTTGGTTAAGCAAGAACAAATGGAAAATATTTCTTTTTGTAGAGCGTGAAAATTTATCCAAGAAGCGAGACGGTACGAAATAAAACAGCTGTTTTTCCTTCTTTTACGGCTGCTTTTGTTTCCTGTGGAGATACTTTATCTTTGCCCCTTGCGTGTTCCAGCTTACCTGCAGCGAGTCCACGAGTCGGCGAGCCTCCGTCAGCTCCCGTTCCAGCCGCTTGCTGTACGGGTCTTTCTTGATGGCTTGCTGCAGCTGCTGATGACGCACCTTGGCCACTTCCAGCAGCGAGTCCGTCTGTGCCAGTTCCTGCTGAGCCTTTTGCAGCGCAGAGTCCAGAAACTCCGTACGAGCCTGGTCGCGCAGTACCTGGGCCTGCTGCATCTTCTCGCTCGTCCTGTCCTTGCAGCCCACCACTACCAGTGCTACTGCCAGCAATATCATAATCATCTTTTTCATATCAGTTGCAAAGTTACGAAAAAATCCGGACATATGCAAATTATATCGCAAAAAAACTCGCGAAAAAGCACGCTGGCGGCGAGGGGGGAGAAAGGTGCCGGATATCTGCCCGATAGGTGCCGGATATCTGCCCGATAGGTGCCGGATATCTCCTCGATAGGTGGCATGTATCTCCTCTTCCTTTTTGCGTACTGAAAAGGTTGACTGTCTGTCCTGGAAAGGTTGACACGATGTGCTGCAGTTGCTGCAGTGCTGCAGTTCGATTTCAGGGTACCCTCAGAGCAAAAATTAAGTCTATATTATATATATATTATAATATATATATATAATATAGAATTTAACTCTCACTTTTTTGATGGCCTTATTTTTAACTGCAGCACTGCAGCAACTGCAACAGCGAGGGCAGAGTTATGTCTTTTCCTGAATAAGGTTGACTCCTTTCCTGAAATAAACTTACGGCACGTGCTTTTTATCACTTTATTTTGTCTGAATGTTTGGAGAATGTGTTAATCATTTTGTGTCTCTGACTTCGTCGAAGATACTCCCGTTCGAAAAAAATCAAGAATTTTTCTTGTTTTTTGCTCACTTAATCGTATCTTTGCAGAAGTTAATAACTTAAAACATTTAGAACTATGAATATCAGTCTAAAGAAAGCAGCACTCATTGGACTCGTTGGCGTCGGAGTGCTTATCGTAATTAACCTCCTGAGTCTTGTAACTTTCTTCTTCCGTCTGCTTTTCGAGAGCTATTTCCCGTTCAACTTCCTGAACTTCTGCTCACTCGTCGGACAGTTCATCTGCGTCATCTGCTTTGCTGCACTGGGCTTCTTCCTCTATACTTTCTGGCAGAAAACACCAGAAGAATAGCATCGCGAATTATTGGGTGAAGTCAAGAAGATAAACCTGATAATGGTTATTATGGTGATTCCACTATACCTTACGACCCCAAAATGGAATTAGAGAACTACACCAAGTGTTCTTCCATCGTCGCACAGAAGGCATACCTACCGAAAACACAGAATTCTGGAAGAAAGAAAAGCAGCGACTGATTTCTGCAGCCAACAGTGGAGACGTGCTGGTCACCCCAGGCATCTCTGAATGTGAGAAGCGGATCAAGAATATGGCGTTGGAACAGAAACTGCGGTTGATTCATGTGCAAGCCGACCCCATCGGCCGATACTGGAAGCCCGAGCGCAGCCGTTTCAAGGCCTGTGCTTACGGTTCGCTGCTTGTCCTCGCGCCGTGGCCCGAGGACATGCCTGCCTTTACCAGCGACTATGAACGCTTTCATTACCTAAACCGTCTGGCAGAGGACGTTTGTGCAATTAGCCACGTTACTCATGTGGCAGTTCAGGGCTTACGCCCTTCCCACGGTGGTTAATACTTTAATCAAGAACCATAAGAAAACGGCAGCTCTCCGCAGGGAGGTGCCGAGTTGAAGGGATGAAAATGATTGTTGGTCAAACCGACTTTAAACCGTCTCCGTCTGTTGGCACTGTGTCATGTAGAACTAAAAAAATACTGGATTGTTTTGGCGTTAGGAAAGATTTGTGTATCTTTGCAGCCGTCCATTATCAATAACACAGATAGAATATGAACAAGAACGAGAAATTTGTCATCGTCATCAATCGCGAACTGGGTAGTGGCGGACACACCATAGGTCGTCTGTTGGCTGAAAAGCTGGGCGTAAACTATCACGACAAGGCCGTCATCAGCGGCTTGGAAGAGGACTTCAACCTCACCAAAGAGGAAATCGAACGGCTGAAGGGTACCAAAAATGACTGGTGGGACATTGTCTGCCGTTTCATGCAGATAGGTCCTGGCATGAGCGGAGAGCTTGGCATCACGTATAAGCCCGACGGGTCAGGAGTGCTGACGGCTGATGATATTTTTGCTGCCGAGACGGAAATCCTGAAGAACCTCGGTTCTGGGGAGTCGTGTGTCATAGCCGGACGCCTGGGGTTCCACGTGTTTCGCGAGCATCCCAACCACATGAGCATCTTCATTCAGGCCTCAATGCCTTTCCGCATAAAACGCCTCATGAGTAAACAGAACATGACAGAGGAGGAGGCCCGCACCGTCATCGAGAAGATTGACGAGATGCGTGAGACCTACGTGAAGAAGTACGCAAAGACTTCACGCTACGACACACGTAACTACGACTTGGTCATCACTGCAGACGGCAAGAAGGAGGAGGAAATTGCCGAGTACATCCTGCAGTTCCTCGAATAACGGCCCATAGGTGAGCATAAGTGCTACTTATGCTCACTCTATGCAGCTCATCAGGAAGTCCACGGCACCATTGATGCCGAAGTTGCGGACGTCCAGCGAAACGTCGTAGTTGCGGGCGTCGCTCCAGTCGCGGCCTGTGAACGTCTTTGTGTAGAGCTCTCGACTGAAGTCGTTATCCACAATCATTACTGCCGCGTCAACCTCGCTGATGTCATACTTCTCGGCAATGCGGCGCTTCCTGCAATCCACGCTGGAGTGGACAAAGATTTTCAGCGCGTTGGGGTGGTCGGCAAAGATGTCGAAACCGCAGCGTCCGATGACCACGCACGACTCTTCCTCAGCGATGTGGCGGATGATGTCTGCCTGTGCGCGGAATAGCTCGTGGCTTGTCTTGTCCTTCTCCTGACCGTTGTATTCGGCATTTGCCATGTAGGTGCGGTAGAAGTCCGTGAAGTCGTCGCGCCACAAGGGGTTACGGAGCTCAATCTTCTCCATTGCGTCCTCGACGGTTCTCATTCGTGCGGCAACCTCATTGAGTATCTGCTTGTCCAGCACTTTCACTCCGAGCCGGCGTGCCAGCTCTGCTCCCATCTCGTGACCGCCTGTTCCGAACTGGCGGCTGATGGTAATTACAAATTTCTCCTTGCTATTCATAGTCTTAGTAATTTTGATAACAATTCCTTTCAATATGGCATAGTTACGAAGTAGCATCGCCATCTTGATGGCAAAGTTACGAAAATCTTCTGAGAAATGCAAATCTTTTTACATTTTTTACTATCATGTTTTTTTCATGCTCAGACCTCTGAAAATATTTGGTCGTTTGAGAAAAAAGATGTAACTTTGCACATCGATTATTGTATGAAGTGACGAACAGGCAACATGAAACTATATAGCGACGAGGAACTGGCCGGAATTCTTGACCAGAAGATTTTCCACCTGATCAGCGAGGCTGCCGACCGACAAGGCATGGAATGCTACGTGGTGGGCGGCTATGTCCGTGACATCTTCCTGGAACGGCCGTCGGATGACATTGACGTCGTGGTGGTCGGCAAGCCTCACCCCCTATCCCCCTCTCCAAAGGGCGAGGGGGAAAATACTGTCAGTGTGGGTATTCTCGTGGCCGAGGAGCTGAAGCGTATGCTGGGTCGCAGGGCACACCTCAGCGTGTTCCGAAACTTCGGAACGGCACAGGTCAAAATAGCCTCCCCTAATGGGGGAAGGTCGGAGCGGGTTCTTGAAGTGGAGTTCGTGGGCGCCCGCCGTGAGAGCTACAGCCACGACTCGCGGAAACCCGTCGTGGAGGACGGGACGCTGGAGGACGACCAGAACCGACGTGACTTCACCATCAATGCCATGGCCATCTGCCTGAACAAGGAGAGGTTCGGCGAACTGGTCGATCCGTTTAACGGACTGGCTGACCTGGAGGACGGGATCATTGCTACCCCCTTGGAGCCTGGCATCACCTTCTCGGACGACCCCCTGCGCATGCTGCGCTGCATCCGCTTTGCCACGCAGTTGAACTTCCAGATTGAGGACGAGACGTTTGAGGCGCTGGAGCGCATGGCCGACCGCATCAAGATTGTGAGCGCCGAGCGCATCGGTGTGGAGATGAACAAGATCATGATGGCTCCACACCCCAGCATAGGCTTCGACTACCTGCAACGCTCAGGCCTTCTGCAGATTATCCTGCCCGAACTGGCTGCCCTCGACATCGTGGAGAAGAAGAACGGACGTGCCCACAAGAATAATTTCTACCATACGCTGGAGGTACTGGAGAATGTCATTCGTAGTTTTGAGTTTAGAGTTGAGAGTGTAGAGTTTGCTTCCGCCCACCATGAACCCGTTGTCCAACGTAGTGACAGTTCTGCTGAAGAAAGCCCGAAACAGGTGGGCGGAAGCAAACTCAACACTCAGGACTCTACCCTCTGGCTCCGCTGGGCTGCCCTGCTGCATGACGTGGGAAAGACGAAGACGAAACGGTGGGACCCGGCTGTCGGCTGGACGTTCCATAACCATAACTTCGTGGGGTCGAAGATGGTGCCGCAGATATTCCGCAGGATGGCTCTGCCGCAGGATGCGAAAATGAAATACGTGCAGAAACTCGTTGACCTGCACATGCGTCCCATTGCCATTGCCGACGACGAGGTGACTGACTCGGCCGTACGTCGCCTGCTGAACGATGCGGGCGAGGACATCGACGACCTGATGACGCTCTGCGAGGCCGACATTACGAGTAAGAACGAAGTGAGGAAAAAGATTTTCCTCGAGAATTTCCGCATGGTGCGTGAGAAACTGGCTGACTTGAAGCAGAAGGACTACGTCAGGCTGCTACAGCCTGTGATTGATGGCAACGAAATCATGGAGATGTTCCACCTGCCGCCTTGTCGTGAAGTGGGTGTGCTGAAGCAGGCGCTGAAGGATGCCGTGCTCGACAACCGAGTGCCGAACGAGCGGGAACCGCTGATGCAGCTGCTCATGGAGAAAGCCAGGGAAATGGGGCTGGAGCAAAACGGGGAAATGATAAAGAGCTGAACGCTCGAAACAAATGAATAGAAATACTAACCTAAGAAGAAAATGAATATCGTAAATTGCAAATGGTCAAATGGTAAAGTGCTGATGGCTTTGTCATTTGTGGCTTGTCTTTTGCCATTGAGCCAGGCAACGGCGCAAATCAGAGTAAATCAGGTGGCTTTCTACCCGCAACAGGAGAAGGTGGCCGTAGTAGAGAATGTCAGTAAGAAAGTGACGCTGACTGTGAGGAATGCCGAAACGGGCAAGGTGGTCGGAAAGACACGCTTTGTGCGCACGAGCCAGTCGCCGTGGTCGAAGAAACGTCGTGCCATCGTGGATTTCAGCAGAGTGACGGCTCCAGGGCATTATGTGCTGGAGTACAAGGACTGCAAGATGCCGATTGAAATCAGGGAACATGCGCTGACGGGCCTGGCAGCAGGTGCCATCAAGTCGTTCTTCCTGAACCGTTCAGGCATGGCTATTGACGCAAAGTATGCCGGACAGTGGGCACGCCCGCTGGGACATCCTGACACGCAGGTGATGATTCACCCCTCGGCAGCTTCGCCAGGACGTCCTGCAGGGACGATTATCTCATCGCCCTATGGATGGTATGATGCAGGTGACTATAATAAGTATATTGTGAACTCTGCCTACTCCGTGAGTCTGATGCTTTTTGCTTACGAGCAGAACAAGGCGTACTTCGATGCCTTGAAGGTAAGCATTCCTGAAGAAGGCAATCAGACTGCCGACCTGTTGGATGAGCTGATGTATAACCTGAAATGGATGCTGACCATGCAGGATCCGTACGACGGTGGCGTCTATCATAAGCTGACCACGCCAAACTTCGAGGGAATGGTGATGCCGACGGATTGCCACCAGCAGCGCTATGTGGTACAAAAAAGTGTGACGGCCAGCTACGACTTCGCAGCGGTCATGGCACAGGCAGCACGCATCTATAAAGGTAACAAGGACTATCCCTGCTTCTCCGAGCAGGCAAGTCGTGCGGCACTGGCTGCCTACCACTGGGCTGAACAGCACCCAAGGGCTTTCTACAACCAGCGTGAGCTGAGCAAGAACTTCCAGCCTGCCGTGTCCACTGGAGAGTATGGCGACGGACATGCCGGCGATGAGCGCTATTGGGCTGCTACCGAACTGTTCCTGATGACGGAGGATCCGCTGTTCCGTGAGGTGGCAGTGCAGATGCAACCCCAGGAGTTCCGTGTGCCGTCATGGGGTGGGGTGGCCTCGTTGGGAAGTTTCTCCTGGCTGTCGTGCCCAGAGGACGAACTTGGACAGAAGAACCGCGAGTTGCTGATAGCCTACTGCGACGGACAGCTGGCAACCATGGCGACCAGCGGCTTCCAGACACCGTCAGGCAATAAGCCCACTGACTTTGCCTGGGGCTGTCTGGCAGAGACTTTCTGTGTGAACGGCATGGTACAGCTATATGCCTACCGCCTGACGGGAGATGCCAAGTATCTGAAGGCAGCCCAGCAGAACATGGACTATATCTTGGGCCGTAATGCCACGGGTTACTGCTATGTGACTGGCTTTGGCACGAAGAGTCCGATGCATCCGCACCACCGTCTCTCGACGGCTGACGGTGTCGAGGCTCCGCTGCCAGGCATGCTGGTGGGCGGACCGAATCCAGGTCAGCAGGACAGCCATGAGATAGGAGTTGACTATGCGTCGAAAGAACCCGATGAGTCGTATGCCGACGTCATGCCATCGTATGCATCGAACGAGATAGCCATCAATTGGAACGCTGCGCTTGTAGCACTGGTCGGATGGCTGGATGGGGAGATGAATAAGTGAAGGAAAGATAACTTTGGACGAATTGGAGGTGAATGTTAATAATATGGATATAAAGAGTGTATATTTAGCTGACGAGCATCGGTATGACCTTGCAGATCAGCTGTTTGTGCGCTGCGGACGCAGTGGTGTGATGTTGCCGAAGGTCAGCTTGGGCTTCTGGCATAACTTTGGGAGTGTTGACCCCTATGAGCGTAGTCGTGCTATTACGCATTTCGCTTTCGACCACGGTATTACCCACTTTGACCTGGCCAATAACTACGGCCCTGTGTATGGCTCTGCCGAGGAGACCATGGGACGGCTGATGGACGACGATTTCCGTCCCTATCGTGATGAGCTGTTCATCTCGACGAAGGCTGGCTACGACATGTGGCCTGGTCCCTATGGCGACCACGGCTCCAGGAAGTACCTGATGGCCAGCCTGGACCAGAGTCTGAAGCGCATGCATCTGGATTATGTGGATTTGTTCTATAGCCACCGCTTCGACCCTGAAACACCAGTAGAGGAGACGTTGCAGGCGCTGGTCGATATTGTCCGTGCAGGCAAGGCGCTCTATGTGGGTATCAGCAATTGGCCCTTGGAACCCCTGAAGCTGGCCGACAAGTATCTGCGAGAGCGTGACGTGCCGCTGCTCATCTATCAGGGAAAGCTGAACCGACTGGACCGTGAACCTATGGACGAGGGTATTCTGTCGTATTGCCATGAACACGGCATCGGGTTTATTGCCTTCTCGCCCTTGGCACAGGGACTGCTGACCAACCGCTATCTGGAAGGCATTCCTGCCGACTCGCGTATGGCGAAGGGGAAATTCCTGAAGTCGGACCGTCTGACACCTGAAATGATGGACTACCTGCAGGGGCTGATGGCTGAGGCTGAAGCAGAAGGGCGCACCATCGCAGAAAACGCCCTGCGCTGGATATTGCAGCAACAGGGCGTTACGTCTGTTCTTGTCGGAGCCAGTTCCGTGGAGCAGCTGAAGACGAACCTGATGGTGATTTCAAGACGTTCTTAAGAGGTTCTGGAGGTCATGGTTTCTACTATGAATCCCTAAGACTGTCAGTCGTCGAGGCCTTGCGCAGTTTGCGCAGGGCTTTGTCGCGTATTTGACGGACTCGCTCACGCTTCAGGTCCAATGACCGGCCTGCATCGGCCATTGTCATTTGGGTGGTTCCAATACCGTAAAGGCGGATAATGACTGCTCGCTCGCGTTCGTCGAGAATGTCAATGGCATTCAGCATCTCTTCCGACAGTGATGCCTGTTCCATGGTGACGTCGGCCTGCACAGCATCCTTGTTCTCAATGACGTTGAGCAGTGTGAAGTTGTTTTTGGAACCAATGGGCAACGACTCGTCTGTGCTGTAAAGCTTGCCGTGCTCCTGTCCTGTCATCCGTGTCCCTTGTTCCATGAACCGCTCTATGCTCTCACGGATATAGGGTGCTGCAAAGGTTACGAAACGCTTGTGGGCCTGGTCCTTTTTGCCGGCTTCCTGTACTTTGTATTTCTGGGCGGCCTTCAGCAGTCCGATGTTACCTTCGCTGATGAGGTCGTCGGCTGTGAAATCAGCATTGGCATATTGGTGGGCAATGGTAACCACGTAACGTAGGTTGGCAGTAGCCAGTTTGTCGGCAGCACGGCGGTCGCCTTGTTGAATGCGCAAGGCCAGTTCCTGTTCCTCTGCATCAGACAGGAGCGGTGTTTCGCTGATTTCGTCTAAATAACGCTGTATGGCATCACGGCCGGGCTGGAGTCTTTTCTTGTTAATCATAAGCTTTTTGTGTTTTGTTTGGTGCAAAAGTAATGAAAGTTTTGCATAATTGTAGAAACAACAGACTAATTTTTGTTAAATCTCTCTTATATAGTATATATGTATAAGGTATTTTTAGTAATTTTGCAAATTGAAAACCAAATAAAGGTTTTGGAGTTTTCAAGATAAGTTAAGAAGATTATTCGAATAATAATAGTAAAAGTATGAAAAAGAAACAAATGTTACTTATTGCGGCAGCTGCCGCAATGATGATGTCGTGTGGAGGCGGTGGCCGTCCTACTTTTGGCGACAATGAGTATCCTGTAGTGGCTGTCGGTACGTCGAGTGCAGACATGCAGACGTCTTATCCTGCAACCATCAAGGGTGTACAGGATGTGGAAATACGTCCGAAAGTACAGGGTTTTTTGGTTCAAATTAATGTGAAGGAAGGTCAGATGGTCAGTGCTGGCCAGACGTTGTTCGTGATTGACAATGCAACCTACCAGGCACAGGTGCGTCAGGCACAGGCTGCCGTGAATGCTGCCCAGCAGCAGGTGAACACGGCCAAGCTGACATACGAGAATTCCCAGAAACTGCATGAGAACCACGTGATTGGTGACTATGAGCTGCAGACTTCAAAAAATACCTACGAGTCGGCACAGGCTCAGTTGTCGCAGGCACAGGCCTCGCTGGCCTCGGCAAAGGAAACGCTTAGCTTCTGCTATGTCAAGAGTCCGGCTGCTGGTGTGGTGGGCACCCTTCCGTTTAAGAGAGGGGCGTTGGTAAGTGCGTCGAATGCGCTGACCACGGTGTCAAACATCTCGTCGATGGAAGTCTATTTCTCGATGACCGAGAAGGACGTGCTGGCCATGCAGCGTGGTGGCAATGACCTGAGTGCCATACCAGCCGTGAAGCTGCAGCTGTCAGACGGTACGATATACGACCAGGAAGGAAAGGTGACGAAAATGAGTGGTGTCATTGATGCTGCCACGGGTACCGTTCAGTTGATAGCCGTGTTCCCCAACCCCCAGAAACTGCTGAAGAGCGGAGCCTCGGGTAATATTGTCATTCCGCGTGTCAACAGCAATGCCATCATTATTCCGCAGGCCTGTGTCAGCGAGGTGCAGAACAAAAAGTTTGTCTATACCTTAGGTAAGGACAACAAGGTGGTTTATACCGAGATTAAGGTAGATGCTCAGAACGATGGTAATAACTACATAGTGACTGACGGTCTGAAACCAGGTGACAAGTATGTGACCAACGGCATTACCAAACTAAACGACGGTATGGAGATTGTGCCCATTACGCCTGAACGCTATCAGCAGAAGATTGACGAGCAGGCCAAGGCCATGTCGGCTGGTGACATTGTCGGAGCCATGCAGAAATAATCCCCCTCAATCCCCCATTTTGGGGGATGAACAACAAAACTACAACAGACCCGTGCCCCTGCAAGGTCTTCCCCCGAATGGGGGATAAGAGGGGGGGCTCAATATATGACTTTTACAACATTTATCAAACGCCCGGTACTCTCGACGGTGATAAGTATTCTTATCGTCATTCTGGGCTTCATCGGACTGGCCTCGCTGCCTATTGAGCAGTATCCGGACATTGCACCTCCCACGGTGGTCGTCTATACCAGTTATCCAGGTGCCGATGCAGAGACCGTGAAGAATTCGGTCATTACGCCGTTGGAAGAGAGCATCAACGGCGTGGAAGGAATGGACTATATCAGTTCGACGGCATCGTCCGGTTCGGCTCAGCTCAGCATCTTGTTCCGTCAGGGCATGAATCCCGACATGTGTGCCGTAAACGTGCAGAACCGTGTTCAGCAAGCGCAGGCGCTGTTGCCTGCCGAGGTGACACGTATCGGCGTGACGGTGATGAAGCGTCAGACGTCGCAGGTGCTGATGTTCACGCTGACTTCTGACGGCCGTTATGACGATGAGTTCCTGACCAACTATAACAACATTAATATTATTCCGGCCATTAAGCGTATTCAGGGTGTAGGTGACGTGCAGAGCCCTGGTCTGAAGACATACGCCATGCGTATTTGGCTGAAGCCCGACGTGATGAAGCAGCACAACCTGATGCCGAGTGACATTAGCGGCGTGCTGGCAGAGCAGAATATTGAGGCTGCACCAGGTACGTTTGGTGAGCAATCGCCAGTAGCCTATGAGTATGCCATGCGCTACACCGGTCGTCTGAAGACGGCAGAGGAGTTTGGCAACATCATCATTCAGAGCAACGCAGACGGTTCGACGCTGAAGCTGAAGGACGTGGCCAAGATTGAGCTGGGCGGTCAGCAATATTCTGTCTCGATGAAGAACAACAACATCCCGTCAGTGATGGGTATGGTGCAGCAGATTGCCGGTTCTAACGCCAACGAGATAGCCAAACAGGTGAAAGCCGAGTTGGAAGATCAGGCTAAGCTCTTCCCGCCGGGCATGACCTATAAGATTAACTATGACGTTACGGAGTTTCTCTATGCCTCTATCGAGGAAGTGGTGTTCACACTGGTGTTCACGCTTATTTTGGTGTTCATCGTGATTTACATCTTCCTGCAGGACTGGCGTTCCACGTTGATTCCGCTGATAGCTGTGCCCGTGTCACTCATAGGTACGTTCTTCTTCCTTTCCGTCTTCGGCTTCTCTATTAACCTGTTGACGCTGTCGGCTCTGCTGTTGGCCATTGCCATTGTGGTTGATGATGCCATTGTGGTGGTTGAGGCTGTGCATGCCAAGTTGGATATGGGTTATAAGAGTACGCTGACAGCATCGATTGACGCCATGAACGAAATTTCGGGTGCTATTATCTCTATTACCTTGGTGATGGCATCGGTGTTCGTGCCAGTATCGTTCATCGGAGGTACGTCAGGTACGTTCTACCGTGAATTCGGTGTGACGATGGCTGTCAGCATCTTCATCTCGGCTCTGAACGCCTTGACACTGTCGCCTGCCTTGTGTGCCATCTTCCTGAAACCTCACGACGAGAACGGCCATGAGCGCAAGATGTCGATGGTTGACCGTTTCCATACGTCATTTAACACTGCCTACGACAAAGTGTTAGGAAAATACAAGAGCAGGATTGAGAAACTGGTGCACAAGCCCCTTGCCATTGTGCTGACGGTGGTTGTGGGCATCGTTGTGCTGGTGGCTACCATGTTTACCTCCAAGACAGGACTGGTGCCTGACGAGGATACGGGAACGCTGTTCTGTACCATTTCCATGCCGCCTGCTACTTCGGTAGATCGCACAAAGCAGGTCATCAGTCAGGTAGACAGCATTCTCGGTGCCGACCCGGCCATTCAGAGCCGTGAGCAGATTCAGGGTTACAACTTCATTGCCGGTGCCGGTTCCGACCAGGCTACGTTCATTATCAAGCTCAAACCCTTCTCCGAGCGTCAGAAAGGCTTTTGGTGGAAGGTCAGCGGACTGTGGCAAGGTGACGGCATTTACCGTTTCTTCCTGAACCCCTATGAGTCAACGGGAGTGCTGGCACAGATATACTTGAAGACCGCGCACATCAAGGATGCCCAGATACTTGCCTTCGCACCGCCTATGATTCCCGGTTTCTCTGCCAATAGTGGTGTGTCCATCGTGATGCAGGACCGTACTGGTGGTTCGCTGAACAAATTCTTCGGCGTTGTGAAGGATTATCTTGCAGAGCTGAACAAGCGTCCGGAATTCCAGACGGCTCAGACATCGTATAACCCGAACTATCCGCAGTACATGCTGTATGTCGACGTGGCCAAGTGTAAGCAGTCGGGCATCTCACCTTCCATCGTACTCAGCACCCTTCAGGGCTATTATGGTGGACTTTATGCCTCAAACTTCAATGCCTTCGGTAAACTCTATCGTGTCATGATACAGGCATCGCCCGAAACCCGTATGACCCCCGAGTCGCTGAAGAGCATCTATGTACGCACCCCCGCAGGCATGTCGCCCGTTCAGGAGTTCTGCCGCATGGAACGCGTCTATGGTCCGTCGAACATTAACCGCTTCAACCTGTTTACTTCTATTAACGTAACGGCAACGGTAGCCGACGGTTACTCAACCGGTGACGCCATCAAAGCCGCACAGGAAGTGGCCGACGAGATACTGCCGACGGGTTACAGCTACGACTATCAGGGTCTGACGCGTGAGGAGGCTAAGGCCTCTAACACCACGGCACTCATCTTCGTGCTGTGCTTCATCTTCATCTACCTCATTCTGTCAGCCCAGTATGAGTCATACATTCTGCCGTTGGCCGTTGTCCTTTCCGTACCGTTCGGACTGGCAGGCTGTTACCTCTTCACCATGATGTTTGGCCATGCCAACGACATCTACATGCAGATTTCACTCATCATGCTGATTGGTCTGCTGGCTAAGAATGCCATTCTAATTGTGCAGTTTGCCCTCGAGCGCCGTGAAACG
>JAEEGK010001077.1_pt1 | contig 68094 bp, 61 predicted proteins | sample 8958771 | NCBI WGS metagenome assembly JAEEGK01 (sample SAMN16246547, study PRJNA631951) | gut metagenome | biome: gut microbiome; feature: rumen; material: SC-attached | host: Bos | place: Iran: Karaj | collected 2018-10
AATGCGGATTATGCTGCATCGAATGCTTGCTATGAAAAAATAGGATATGTACTAAGAGGAAAATTATGTACGTTAGGATGAAACTTGCTGTATCCACTTATAATACAGATTATATTTTGGTAAAAGAAGAGAATTTTGAACGTGCGTTATGCGCTTTGAATGTTGAGGGGTATTCAGTCGCATAAATCCTATTTGCTGGATAGAGTGATGGTAAATAATTTCGGAAGTTAACTGCCCAGATTATTCAACATGAAATCGACCATTTTGAGGGAATACTGAACTAATGAACATACAGATTTTTGGAACAAAGAAATGCAACGATACAAAGAAAGCGGAGCGCTTCTTTAAGGAGCGTGGCATCAAGTACCAGTTTATCGACATGAAGGAGAAGGGCATGAGTAAGGGGGAGTTCACTTCTGTTGCCCAGGCCAATGGCGGCATTGATGCCATGCTGGATCCAAACTGCAAGGATCAGGATACACTTGCCCTGATTCGGTATATCGCAGAAGAGGATAAGCTTGAGAAGATTCTGGAGAATCCGCAGGTAATCAAGACGCCTGTTGTCAGAAACGGAAAACAGTCCACCCTCGGCTACCAGCCGGATGTGTGGAAGAAGTGGGAGTAGATGAGGTAGTAACAAATGGCAAGAAAAGCTTTTGTTTACATACATGGCAAAGGTGGTACAGCCTCTGCTTCGGAATATTTTAAGCCATTTTTCTCGGATTGTGATACCTACGGCTTTGATTATAAATCCGAGAATCCATGGGAAGCGGAAAGTGAGTTTAAAGAGTATTTTACAAAGCTCTCACAGGAATACACATCCATTACTGTTCTTGCATCCAGCTTGGGGGCGTACTTTCTAATGATTTCAGGAACAGGCACGATGATCCGGAAGGCGTTCTTTGTTTCACCGATTGTAGATATGGAACGTCTGATACAGGATATGATGAAGCGTGCGGATATATCGGATGAGGATCTGAGAGCGAAAAGCATAATTCCTCTTTCCGAAGGCGAAGTCCTCTCTTGGGAATATTTGGTGTGGGTGAGAAAGCATCCGATCGTATGGAATGTACCGACTCATATTCTGTATGGAGAGAAGGATCATTTTCAAACAATTGACACGATGAAAAGATTCTCCGAATCGGTAGACGCCGACTTGACGGTAATGCCCAATGGAGAGCACTGGTTCCATACAGATGAACAGGACGAATTCAGAAAAAAGTGGCTTAACAGTATTCAAAAATGAAGGTAAGGAGCATCGAAGAAAAAAGATGTTGACAGCATAAATAATGACGAGTATATTATGTTCTAATAATTTGAAAGGAAATCCGGTGACATGATGAAATCATATCTTACCTTTAATACAGTCACTACAAAGCCCGCGTATGAAGCCAACGGGTTTGTTTCTGTATGCAAGATAAGGTCGGATATAAAGATGGATTCATAAGAAGTATCGGATTCACGTGAAAAGAAATCAGAAGACCTTATCAAGCTTACCGGAGTTTGATAAGGTCTATTTTTATTCAAGGGAGGTATTCATATAAACTTTACGACATGATCTGCTTTTGATCATATTTACTGCGGCCTCTGCTTTGGCAGCAGGGTTTTGCTCATTTGTTTTGCTTCAATCATTCGATCAAAGTTAACCGATCTCGGATCTGATCCGGCGCCGAAACAGAAGATTCAACTCATTCTGCGGATCTTGCTGTTCGTATAGTATACGATAGACCACTTCACAGATCGGTAATTCAACCTGATACATTTCTTTTAAAAGCATTAATGCCTTAACTGTATAGTAGCCTTCAGCCAGTTTTTCGTAAGGAAGACCTGCAACAAACTGCTCACCAAACTGTCTGTTATGCGAATACTTCGAAAAAAGTGTAGCTTCGTAATCACCCAGATGACAAAGACCATATGCTGATAATTCATTACCACCCATAGCCTTGATCAATCTTGACACTTCTTTTGTTCCTCGCGCCATCAATGCACCTTTCAGTGATGACAAATGAAGTCCGTCAAGCATTCCGGCAGCTATTCCGATAACATTTTTTGCTGCAGCGCCTACCTCATTTCCGATCATATCCTCACCCAGGTAAAAGCGGATCACATCACTGGAAAACTGGTCGACCAAATACCTTTTTGTTTTCTCATCATAACTGTCGATGACCATACAGTTCGGAATTCCATTATAGAATTCCTGAACATGTCCCGGACCCAACCAGACAGCAATCGAATTGGAACTGTCCATAACGGACATCACGATCTGCGACAGGCGATTGCCGGTTTCAACTTCTATTCCTTTCATGCAGAGGATAAATATCTTGTCTTTTAAGTCATATTTTTTCAATTCTTCAAGCAGCTTACGTAAGCCTTGTGAATTGATCGAGATCAAAATAGTGTCAGCCTGATCTACACAGCTTAAATCCTGTGAAAGTATAATAGACGGCGGAAGCTTGATCTCATCGTTTTCACGATTTTTCAAAAGATCCTCCATATGTTTTGAGCCGGGTCTTCCATATAATGTAACATCATTACCGATACTGTCTAAGTACCATGCAATAAATGATCCCCATCTGCCACAACCAATCATAACAGCCTTCATGAAAATTCTCCTCTTATATCCTTTGATCAGTTCATAATGTTGTATACAGGTATTGTCGATCTATTACTGATATAAAAGACACAAAGTCGGCAATAAACCTGCTTACGCCTGCAGGAGGAATTCATCAAAGGTGGCTTTACATTGCTCCTCATTTGAAATACCGGGGATCAGCTCCAAAATCTTTTTGTCACTCACATTATTAATATGAGAGCGGATTTTCGGGAATGAATATTTGCCGGGCATATCAAAAGCATCTCCTACAAGAATATATCCATCAACCAAATTGTGCTTTTCTGCTTTATTAATACTATCTATGATCGTATTTTCACGATAAATCTTATATGCATCCTCTTTAATTCCCCAAGAACCAATGCTGGTGGGATTTAACAGGTTTACCTTACCGGTGATATAGTCCATTAACGAAGACTTACGATACAGATCAACAAAGAACGGGGCTACACCTATAAGCATAAATGTCTTTCTGTCCGGCTTCATTTTCCTCAAAGACATATCATATATTACTTTACGTTTCGGAATAGCTATATCTTTCAGTAATTCTTCGTTTCCATTACCGGTTAACAGCTTTGATAAACATACAAAATTTTCATAGTCACTCTTGCCCGGAAGAAGATCTCTCTTCCATACAATGCATTTGATTTCCGGGAAATAATTTTTTATCCATTCTACCCGATAAATACTTGCCATGCAATTGGATATTTCATCCTCTCTTAAAAAAAAGAGAAAATAATCCACTTTGTCCTTCATCTCTAATGCTCTGCCCAAACGATATTTTGAATTCACACAAATAGAAGGCGGAAATACTTTATTGCTCATTGTGACATATTCTTTTAGTTTATACTTATCATCATCGTTCGCCACGTATTCTACACCGATCAGATCAAAGTACTCTTTCCAAAAATCAATGCTTCCAAAACATCCGTTTCCATCAGGTAAACCAATTCTAATTTTTTTTGCCATTTTTTCTTCCTCCCGAATTTTATAATTTTTCTACCAGTTCCTTGTAACATTCTATCTCTTTCATTTCCAGCACCTGAAGATTGTCGGAAATCTTGCAAAGAAGATCGTTTCTTTTTGTAACTGTAAACTTCATCGCCAACAAGAATATCTTATTGGCTAAATGCTCAATTTCACCCATTTTTAACAGGCAATCTGACAATTGATCATGATACAGTTCATTCATTTTTTCTAAATGAAGAAGCATTACTTTTTTGTGCTCCCAGAGCATACGGAATATACGCAGGTCAAACAGATCTCCTTCTTCTTTTCTTCCCTCGGCTCTGGCCAAAGAACACTTTCTGATTATCTGATATACTGCGGTTCCATATACCTTATCATCATCGGTTTTCTTGATCCCAAGCAGATAATCTTTTAAGTCTTGCTTTATCTTTTCCTTATTGATCGTTGCTTTAACGTTTCTAAAGCGAAAACTACAGAAATGAACGGATGGATTTTCTTCAATCTGGCCATACATACCGTCGACGATTTCCTGAGAGTCGACTTTTGACATCTGCAGTTTCCCCTTTTTCTGGGCCATCACACAAAACTTATCCTCCTCATAACCATATATATATGTATCATGTATATAATGCTTTACCTGATATCTTTTTGAATATGAGAGGTAATATTCATCAATATTATACAAGAGCAAATAATTATCCTGATCGATCCTTTCCTTGAGGAATGCGATAAATTTATCTTTTGCTATGTTTGACAAATGAAACAGATCCATTTCTGCCAATCCATCATCAGCCGGTACATTCCACGAAGAATCTGTAAATCCAAGTCCTATCTTTTTCATATAACTTGTATCTGTACAAAAAATGTTATTATAATAATTGTAAAAAGCATCCTTCATATTATCTGATGCACAGATCATTGCCATTACAAAAGAAGTACTTTGGTATGTTTCTACAGGTGGCATAACTATTGGCAATATTTTTTCCATTCTGTCGATATCCCCTCCTTTTTAGCGGCTTTTAATGTGATCCACACAATAATTACGATAAAAGGCTTTGTCGATCTTGCCGTTCACATTGAGCTTTGTCTCAGTGTCAATACGAACAAACAGTTTAGGCAAACAGTAATCCGGAACATGTTTTTTTAGATAAAGAAGAACCTCCTTTTCCTGTAAGTTGCTTCGAATTACCGTACACAGGATTTTTCTGTCATTGAATGGGATATCGATCGTAACAGAAAAAGATACTCCCGCTAATTGTGACAGCTCAAAGTCGACTATAGACGGTTCAATCCGAAATCCGTTGATCTTTACCTGCTCATCTTTTCTTCCGACGTGATAAAACAAGCCATCCTCAACATAACAAATGTCTCCGGATCGATAACTTCGGATACCGTTTTCATCCACGAAAAATCCACCCTGGTTCTCAGTTCCGTAATATCCCGCGGCCACACAATCCCCCTTAATGATCAATTCATTATCATCACTGAGCTCAAGCTGTATGTTATTCAACGGAGTTCCGATAGGGATCTCATCCTGTTCTGAATAAACCTTATTCGGCGGAATGCGATAAAGCGTTGTATCCACACAACACTCTGTAGGGCCATAAACATTAACAATAATGATCCGGCTGCCGAACATCTCTCTGCATTCCCTTATTTGCTTTGGATGCAGCTTTTCCCCTCCAAGAATGACAGTTTTGACACAATCTGCATTGATCCTTTTTAAATCCGCATAAACAGAGCTTATCAAAGAAGGTGTACTATCCAAAACATCGATTTTATTTGTTTGTATGAAAGACAGAAATTTCCTTCCCAGAATTTTTTCCTTATCACCGCAAATGTACAAAGTATGACCAAAGCAAAGCGCGCAATAAATCTGTTTGACAGAAGCGTCAAAGGAGAAGGGTGCGACCACAGCTATATGAAGCTGCCGTCGTTCCTCTATATCGCGGTAAACCCTATCATGTAAACTGTCTATAAGATTCAATAAGTTATGTTGCTCAACCATAACCATTTTGGGTTCACCTGTCGACCCACTGGTACAGATCATATATGCCTGATCGTTTCCCTGCACACGAGGTTCTTCCGCCGTTATCGAGCGTGCCTCTTCTTTCATATTGAGGCACTCGTCTATCAATAATTCCTTTTCAATGCCAAGCGTTCGATCGGTAAAAAGATATTTTGCATTTATCTGATCCATTATTTTTTTTATTCTTTCAACCGGTGTATGCTCATCCAGGGGCAGATACACTACACCGCAATACATCATAGAAATCATCATGATGACAGCTCGGGCGCTTTTTTTGGAAAAAATTACAACACGATCTCCTTTATTAAGATCTGAAATCCGATTTCTAACCTGCTTACAAAACATGATCAGTTCCAAATAACTGATTGCATATTTTTCGTCAACCAGCGCCAACTTATCACATTGATGAGCCTCGATCATTCTGTATATATCATTCATTTTCTATAATCCTATAAAGTATTTAAATTTATTCGTCCCGATTTCCTTCCTTATGTCAAATATGTCTTTACAGCAGATCTTAACGTCCTCCCCGATAAAATTCTCAAAATATTGTTTTATATACCGAAAAACATCTTTTTGTTCCTTGACGATCCCTAAAACATTTTGCTCAAAATAGATCAAAAAATCAGCATAGTCGTTCTGTTTAACAACATATTCGCATATCTTAAGCTGAAACCTGTCATTCAGAAGGATCATCAAGTCGGAAATAATGAACGGTTCATATTTTTTGCCTGCCCGTGTTAAGACATAATCATTACATCTGTACCCATTCAGGGAGATCGTGTAGGCTTTCTTTTTGACATCCGAATGCGTTACATCCCACTGGGCAAGATCTCCCAGTTTGTATCGAAGTATTGGTATTTCCATTGCTGCCAATGATGTCGCATAAACCTGTCTGTTTCCATGTTCATCTTCAAGCAACTCCAAAAATACATTTCTGTTTATGACTTTCATTTTCATGTCTCTATCGGTTATGGCCATAAACTGAACTTCATTTGAACTGTAAACATTCACAGGTGAACATCCAAATACTTTCTTTATCAGCTCAGCCTGCCAGTCAAACAGTTTTTCGCTATGACATTCAATATACTCAAACCGGATAGATAGTCCCTGCTGTTCTGCGTATTGTGCAAAACAATAAAGCATAGACGGGGGTCCGGTGATCCAGGTAATAGAATTGGTTAAAATAAAATTGGACAGTTTTTGAAAAGATCCTGATGAATATTCCGGCATCATATATTTAAAACCGTATTCATTCTCCTTATGTATTTCAACATTCCCATCTTCATAAAAATAGTCACGTATTTTTTTGTTTGCAGGCCAGATCCATACGTACTTCCCTTGTGGGAGAGTACCCAGGACATCTTTTCTTGCGAAATTGAATCCGATATATTCACGCAGTAAATCCTTCTTGTCTTTCAATATCTCTAATGGAATTCCGGTTGACCCGCTTGTTACCTTGAGATAAACCCCGTTTTTTTCAAGTACCTTCCTTTTTTCCCGAATATCTGTTATATCAAGTATTTCCCGTTTGATCGCATCTCTTTTCCGGCGGTTAACGATCATATCGTATTTGTTCAATGAGTATGTCTTCTTATCCAATGCAGGTATTTTCAAAAAATCTTCATAGGTGTCTATTTCTTCTACATTGATGTTTTCTTTCTCGAATAAGCTGTGGTAATATTCACTTTGATCTGCCTGTTTCAACACTTTTTTTATAGTACGTATATTATTTTGAAACATTTCATTTTCAAAGCTCATTAGCGTATCCCTCTTCGTTATTTTGACCTAACCAGGTCTGATAATACCCGGATTCCAGGAAATCATTTTTCGGCAGATCGCATATAACTTCACCGGATTGTATAAAGATTATTCTATTTGCATAGTGGATCTCTTTTGCCCTATGCGTAGTAAAAATATATGTATCCAGATAATGAAAGATGTAATCCATCAGATTTTCTGCATTTTCGGTATCCAAAGAAGCTGTCGGTTCGTCTAATAAATACACTGATTTTTTCATAGAGATAAGTCTTCCGAAGGCAACCCTTTGTTTTTGTCCCCCCGATAGATCGTGGGTATTCTTATCTATGATCTCAGCAGCAGTGTTTTCATCAAAGGATGACTTCATCAATATAGAGAGGCTATCCGGGCGACTGTGCTTCTCAAGGGTATTCATGTTGATATTCTTTTCTACACTTTTTGAAAAAAGCAGATGATCTGCCGGTAAATAAGAAAAAAGATTCTTGACTGCCTGATTGCTGATGTTCTCCAGTTTGTGTTGATCAATAAGCACTTCCCCACCGGATATATTTATATTTTTAAGTAATACCTTCAGAAAAGTGGACTTTCCGGAGCCATTTGCCCCAATAATAGCTATTTTATCGTTGCTCCTGATCTCAATATTCATGTCTTTTATGACCTGTTTATTATCATAATCAACACATAAATGCTTAACACTGATGCATGAATCATCATCCCACTTCAGATCCTGATCTCCGCGGTCCGCATTTACGATCAATTCGTTCATCTTCTCAACCGGGACCAACAGATTTGGCAGGGTAGTGATCTGACTTCTTGTTTTCTGGGCAGAATCCTTGACATTTGAATACATTTGGTTAATCGTACTGATCCGTCCGGGCGACAACTCATCGTTCTTTTGTTCAACTTGTTTGTAAACAATGCTCTTAAGCAATGCCGATATTATTTCTGTAACAGAATGAACTCCTGCATCAAACGCGGTTGTCTTTTTCGTGTTTTTCCAGTATTCATGAACAATAGCATCATTTGCCTCTAACTCTTTACCGATCTCATCATTCATTACAAGGAATTCTAATTCATTTAATATAAAGCGAAGTTCATTGTCTTTTCGACCTTGAATGGATACCAGCTGTTCGTTCAAACGAAAATTAACCCTTGTTTGAAGCCAGGCCGCAAAAATATCGATGGTGATCGCGCTCAGAAGAACGATCACAAAAAATGTAAAAAAATCGATCGAATAGATCAACAACGCTATTGTACCTACAAGGGGGCCTACAATTCTGAAAATTTTCATCCATAACTGGATCATTCCCCAGGCACCGGAATTTATAACATAAGACATATCTCCTTTCGTGTACTTTTCATTTAATACACGGGGAGAAAGTTTGCATAGTTTTTCCAGGGCATTGCCTTGATAAGCATACATTGTCTCGATAACCCAAGCATCAGAATAAACATAAATATAGTAACTCAACATGAACACAGGGATCATTACCAGACATACTGTCAGGGAAATGATCAAAAATTGTTTTCTGTTGTAGTACGTGTCCAACATGATACGTATAATAAACGGAACCATCAGCGGAGATAATGTTTCATTCAATGCCCGTAAAAAAATCCATTTATATAGATTTATTTTTCGTTCCGGCAAATGTTCCAGACTTATCTTAAAATCATGAATTATTCTTTTAAACATTCCCCGCCCCCAATAATTTTACGATCTCTACATTTGGGATGTGATCATTCTCTATACTGTGTGACACGTATGCACAAAAAATCCCTTTTTCTTGTACATACTCAGCCACATTCTCCATAACCATTCTTTGAGAAGCCGGATCCATTGCTGCGGTAATTTCATCCAGACACAAAAAATCGGGCTCTTTGTAAATGGCTCTGGCCAGTGCGATCTTTTGTTTTTCCCCGCTTGATATATTTTCTTCAGAAACGATCTCTTCCAATCCGTTCGGGAAATTATTAAGCGACTCATCTAATGTTGATATGTGTATCGCTTTTTGAAGTTTACCGATATCCAACTCACGTCCCATCAAAATATTATCTTTGATACTGCCTTTAACCACATGGGATACCTGTGAAGCATAACTGCTTCTTCTCCAGATCGACTCTCTATGGATCCTGTTGATATCCAAAGAATTAACAAACACCATACCATCGGAAACCGGAATTACCCTGCAAATGATCTTTAATAATGTACTTTTCCCACACCCGCTTTCTCCCTGCAGGACGGTGACCTGACCTCTTTTGAAGGTGTGGGTCATATTATCGATAACAGGCTTGGTCCCATATGAGAACCTTAGTTTATTGATCGATATCTCAGAGATAGAACTGATGCCTTCTTTTCCGGTTTCATCATATTTCTTTAAATCAAATAAATGATCTATTCTTTCACCGGTGGCTTTCATATTATTGTTTTGAATATTGATATCAATGATCTCTAAGATCTTTTTGGATATATTGGGGATCAAATACGCCAGGGCTGCAATCTCTGATATGGTGATAACCGGATCACCGGTCTCTTTTTGAAAAATGACACCCAGAAAGCAGGTCATAAATACCAAAAATACATTTGATATTTTTTTACAAATAAAGACATAAGCAAATACTCTTCCTTTTCTTATGTTCAGATCAACATTTTTCTTTGCCACATCACGAAAATCCTCTAAAATATGTTTGGGGTTTAAAAGGTGGATAATACCGATGTTGTTAATGATCTCATTAATATTTGCATAGTTACGGTTGAATTCATTTCCGATCGCATACTCATATTCCTTTAGCTTTGGATAGGCTCTTTTCGTGATAAAAAAGATGACTCCGATAACGATCAGACAGCCCGCATAAACATATACATTGGTTATAATTGCATAGATGGAACCGAAAATGATATTTGTATATACTTCTGTTTTCTGGTTCAGCAGAGTTACCTCTAATGAAGTATACTGATAAACATCATTACGTATTTTGGGCAACAGACTCATACCATCAAAACCATTGTCCCATCGATCCAACTTACACAACGAACAAAGCGCTTCCTTCTCCAGCGCCTTTGTGGCAGATTTTTGATAATAAAAAGAAATCATTCTGCCGGAAAAATAAACTATCCCATAGACACAAAACATACCAACGAAAAAAAACAGCAACGTATCGATCATTGCTTCCTTTTCAAGTATAAGTGCCACGATTCTTTTTATGAGTTCAGTCACGCAGATCGTAGTTAATACAGTCTGAAGACTCATCAGCACAATGATCAGACAAAAAACAGGCTTTTTCTTATTTCTGACATTACTCAATATCTCTAAAGTCATCAGTTTACTTATCCTTCATTTATTATCACTTGTTACTCGGCCGACAATTGACCTACATAATCGCAAACGCTGTCAACCGTTTCAAAAACCGAAAAATCCTCCAATTCATCCATAGAAACATCAAATCTATCCTCCAATTCAACAACCAGTTGGATCAGTGAAATAGAATCAAATAACAGATCATCAACAAGTAACATATTTCCTTCGATCTTATCTGCTTCATAATCAGTTCCCAATACTGCATTAATTGCATCAACAATTGTGTCTTTTCTTTTCATTTTCTTCTTCCCCTATTCATTTTAATCATTTAAACATTTTGGTTTTTGCATTTACTTAACAGAATATCTTTACCTAGATCACACTCATATCCGTGTTTTCAACCATACCTGTTATATTCTGTTCACATAAGCGGATCTCATTAACTCTCTTCACCAGTTCCTCCTTCCATTCACTGTTTACTTTTTTTGAATACCAATATTTCATTGATAAATTTCTTAACGCTTTTGCTTTCATTAACGCTTCCTGAACTAAACTGTTTATCTGCGTATCAGCTTCGGTAATGCTGTTCCAAATACAAAAATGTTCCTCAACAGTAACAAATATGACATGGTCCAAAAAAAATACACTCTCCATATTTTGGATCCACCCGATCATTCTCTCATACACATTGATCCCGATATTAGAAGCAGCGTTTTCATATGCCCGTGTATAATCCTTTATGCTCAGTGACGATGGCATTATGTCACTGCTGTCATTAGGTTTTAACGCGATCGCATATTGCTTTCTTTCTTCAATTTCGTGAATAGCATGTATTATTTTTTCTTTCTCCCATATCTTTTTCTTCCATTTAAATTCCGGAGCCCAAAAATCATATACATAAATATTCCTATCATCATATTCTGATACGACGAATATATTATGATAAAAATTTTTACCGGGTATGCCCATTTTTTGGGTACTGATCGGTAAGATCAACGAATAGCCTCTTTTCAGAAACATATCAACTTCTTCAGAATAATTCTTGATATGGTTTCCATCAAAAAGCGGGCTCTTCAAAATGGACTCGAATGAACCTGCTCCACCAATACCACAATGGGACAGTGTGTTATTTTTGCAATCCCATTTCAGGTTGAAATAAGAGTCCAATACCCATTTGTTTCCGTTATGCACATCTCCAAGCATTTCAACCGATGCTTTTACGCTTGCCTCTGAATTAATAATTAACATAATATCATCCCGATAATTCTTTTATGATCGATCTTCGTTACATCACCTGCAAACCATTATTTATAGATGATCAGACATTTGCAACACACAGATGACGAACTGCGTTTTTTTTGGATGAACTACGCATAGGAAATGAGCCTAGGGGACGGGGTTAGAGGTTCACTTTCAGGGGCCAAAGTGAACCTCTAACCCCGTCCCCGGGTGTCAAAATTTTAGTTTTATGTACCTTTTTCTTTTGGGACAGGAGTATTATAATCGGTATAAAGAAGGAAAAGGACCGGTGGATTTATGGGAAATGAGAATGGAACATGGATAATGTACGGGGTTGAATGGAATGACCCGGAATGCCTGCATACGGTGGAAGAGGCTGAAAACTATATCAATAAAGTAGGCTTTTTGCCTTTATTTAAAAATGAGATCCCGGGATTTTCTCTGGAAGAGAGGACAGTGCCGGAATTCTGGTGGTCGGGAGATCGGGAGCGCGATCCCTGGGAATGGCGTGAGATCATTGCCCGTAGGGGGAAAGTGGCCTATGGAAAGTTTTTTGATAGGAAGGCAGGCTTTATATCTAAGGAATGGATGCCACGTTTTTTGAATTACCGCAGGGACGGATATGATTTTGATGCTTTGTGGGAGGACGGAAAAGCCTCTGCCAAGCAGAAAAAGATCATGGATCTGTACGGGGAAGAATTTACGGATCGAGATTACTTTTCCAACGAGCTTAAGGAAAAAGCAGGCTTTGGAAAAGGCGGAGAAAAAGGCTTCGACGGTACTGTCACCGGACTTCAGATGGAAATGTATCTGTGCGTGCGGGATTTTAGGCAGCGGACCAACAAAAAAGGAGAACAGTACGGCTGGCCCATAGCGATCTATACCACTCCCGAAGGCCTTTGGGGCCGTGAGTACGTGACGAGATCATATAAAGAAGCCCCGGATGAATCCGGGGCAGCAATTGCTAAGCAAATATCAGAGGTTTATCCCATTGCCACCGCTAAGCAGATCAAAAATGTGATCGGGGCGAAAGCGGGAGAGCGGAAAGGATGAGCTCTAATAGACCTGCAGGGGCTGTTTCTTAGTTGCGAAGAACTCGGAAAGGCTGTCCTTCAGGTCATTTTTATGCTTTCCTTATCGTTTTTGCCGGTGAGGAAGATTACGGGGATATCGGCCGGGTTGGGGGCTGCGCGTAGCATCTCCTTTAACGAGCGGTCAGTTCTTTTACCGCGCCGTGGATACTATCCAGGACTTTACCCATGTTATCGCAGGAAGAAACCGCGGCTTTGGAAGTATCTTCTCCCTCTTTTGAGAGATCCGCTATGGTTCGGCTGTTACCGGCCAGATTGTTGATACTTTCATTGATCTCCACCGTGGACTTTGATATGGCATTTATACCTTTCTCAAGTTCGGTAAATTCAGAAAGAAGATTGCTTACATTTTCATTGATATCATCAAATCGCTCTCCGGTGGAGACGATCATACGATTCTGTTCCTTAACGGACTCTGTCATGCTTTCAAACTTCGAAACGGTAACTTCCACATCATCCGTAAGTTCCTGTATGATCTGGGTGATCTTGTCGGAAGCCTCGTTGGTCTGCTCGGAAAGATTTCTGATCTCTTCAGCGACTACCGCAAAGCCACGTCCCGCTTCGCCTGCTCTTGCGGCTTCTATGGATGCGTTCAGGGCAAGGAGATTGGTCTGCCCGGATATGGCGATGATAGAGCCGACGATGGTCTGAACATCTTTGATCTTATCGTTAACCTTGGAAGTGGCCTCCTTAGTGGCCATGCTGTCTCTTTCAACTTCCTGGGCTCTGTCTTTAAGCTCTTTGAGTACTGCATTTCCGTCGGAGATGGTCTGCTTTGCCGATTTTGTTGCCTGCACCATGCGGTCTTTACTTACATTGGTCTCTTCTGTCTGGTGGAGGATCTCACGGCATCTTTCCGCCTGAACATCTATGTCACGGGCAGTGGTTTCGGTGTTTCCGGCTATCTTAACCATAGCATTTTTGTTTTCGGAAACCATGTTCTTCAAGTTTTCCATATTTGAATTAACTGTCCGGAAGAAATCACCGATCTTGTTGGCGGTTTCTATGATATTGTCGGATGTTTCTTTAGACTTTGCCGATGCGGCTTCAAGTTTTTCGGTATTTTCTTTGTTGAAAGCCACCAATAACTTGACCACATAGTAAACGGTTACCAGACAAAGGATCAGGACAACGGTATCAACCAAAGCCTCTTTAAGAACTGCTGTGCCTGCTGTCAGGTTTCTTATGAAAAGGATGAGGTAGGTGGCGCCCATCTCAAGCATACCGGCTTTTACAACCTTCAGATTAAGGTAAACCATACTGGAAATAAGGATCGGAATACCGTAGGAGAAGAATACAAACTGATTCTGCACAAGGATGACTACCAGATATACAAATGCGGAGGCGGTAAGGATGGTCATTACGCCCAGCTTATTGTCCTTGCCTCTTGTTATACCTATCATAAGGGAACAAAATGCCAAAACAGTGGATACCATCTCCAGGATGATACCTGTGCTAAAGCCGATTTCCAAACCCTGAAAGATCATCAAGAGCATAGCTGATATCAGAACAAACAGATTAATGATAAAAGCCATTTTGTTTGCTCGCATAAATTGTTCTTTATTCATAAAAAAACCTCCTGTTTAGCAATCGTAAAATTGAGTGTGCAATTTGGTTAACATTATACAATACAATAAGTTTTCTGCATATTAAATATGTATTAAAGTTGTGTGTTAATTCAAGTCAAATTGGACGAAAAAGCAACAAAATAAGCATATATGTTGTCGACAATTACAGAGGTCGGCAATATGTATGCTGTGAATGACCCCCGGGGACGGGGTTAGAGGTTCATTTTTTGAACCCCTAACCCCGTCCCCAAGGTTCATTTTTAAGTAATCATTGCACTGCTAACTTTGGTTTGTTATAATAATTCTGTTGGGATAAGCAACATTATTTTAAAAATATTATTATATAAAAGATAGGAGAAAGATATGAAAATAGCACTGATCAATGAGAACAGCCAGGCGGCGAAGAATTCGATCATCGAAGCGGCTTTAAAGAAAGTTGTTGAGCCCATGGGACATGAAGTCATCAACTACGGTATGTATAAAGCAGATGACGCAGCACAGCTCACATATGTTCAGAACGGTATTCTTGCGGCAGTTCTTTTAAATTCCAAGGCTGCGGATTATGTTATCACAGGTTGCGGAACAGGTGAAGGCGCAATGCTTGCACTCAATTCCTTCCCGGGAGTTATATGCGGACATGTGGAAGATGCTCTTGATGCATATACCTTCGCTCAGATCAATGACGGAAATGCCATTGCCATTCCTTTTGCAAAGGGCTTCGGCTGGGGCGGAGATCTGAACCTCGAGTACATTTTTGAAAAGCTGTTCTGTGAAGAGAGCGGTCAGGGCTATCCCAGAGAGAGAGCCGTTCCGGAGAAGAGAAACAAGAAGATCCTGGACGAAGTTAAGCTGGTTACATACAAAGACCTTTGCTTCATCCTTGAGAATCTTGACCGTGAACTGGTTAAGGGCGCGCTTGCGGGAGAGCACTTCAGCGAGTACTTCTTCAAGGATTGTAAGGATGCTAAGATCGCGGAGACAGTAAAGAAGATTTTGGCTTAAGGCAAAAAATATGGGTGAGATCAAGGTCTCACCCTTTTTTAATTTACTGCTTTTAAATTGATAATATTATCTCCGTACAGTATATCATTTCGCTTCAGGAAATCGTCGAGACCGGGTATGCCTTCCGGCTGCTTTATCATCTGAGGATTATGAGCATCGCAACCGATCACGAATCTGGGGGCATATTCTTTCGCGAAGGAGAAAAATCTGTCGGAAGGGTAGTGGCGGCCGTCAACGAAGCCATACATATTGATTTCCAGTGGAATGTTCATGTCGATGGCGGTTTCAATGACCCGGGACATATGCTTTTTGTACACATCATCATCTCCGGTAAAATTAATAAGATCCGGATGAGCAAGGTAGGTGAAAAGACCTGTTTTCATACCTTCCACCGTGAGGTCGGCGTAGGCTTTGAGCTTTTCAACGCTGTCAGTCTTAAAGCCGGTATAGAAGCCTTCCACTTCGTCGGGAACATGATGCTGCCCTTGAATGATGTAGTCCAAAGGATATTTTTTCAGTTCTTTGATAAGTGTGTTAAAGTATTTTGGAAAATATTCCACTTCATATCCGATAAGGATCTTGATCTTATCCTTATATTCTTCTCTGAGTTTAACCAGAGTTTCTGTATAATCTCCTATCTCGTCCATTCCCATTCTGATGCCGGATCTGAATCCGTCGGGATAGGGCTGGGGAGTGTGGTCAGAAAAGCCCAGGATCTTAAAACCCTGCGCGATGGCCGATTCAATGTACTCACGCTCACTGCCTACGGCATGATGACAGCGGGTGGTGTGAGTGTGATAATTTGCTTTCATCATATCATCTTCACCTGTCTTTTTAAATTGCTGACAGCAATGATACAACCTATTTTTGTCAATTACAAGGCAAAAATGGAGCAGAATGAACCCCGTCCCCGAGGGTCAAAAAACGAACCCCGTCCCCGGGGTTCATTTTTTGACCCTCGGGGACGGGGTTAGGGGTTAGGGGTTCATTATACTTTGTATATGAAATTAAGAGGCTGGACCTTTTTGAGAAGATCCACAATTTCTTTTGGAGATTTGGGCAGGTCTTCCAGTATCCACTGACGGACGATACAGTAGGTAGACCAACTGAAGGCTGTAACAGCCAGTTTTGCCTCTACAGGATCCAGATCATAGTTTTTTTGAAATTGCGGATTGTTAGACCACGCTTCCCTAAAATATTTCATTGCAAATTCGGCAAAATATTTGTCGGCATTTGCGGAAAACAGGACCTGCAGATCTTTCTTATGGTTAAAAAGATATTCATAACACTTGAGCTGAGCTGCTTCTTCATTCCCGGGATTTTCCGACAAGGTTTTATTGTAAAGCTCAAATATCTGTTCCGAATGATCCAGGCCTATATCGTTAAGGAGATCAAAAGGAGAATTATAATGTTTATAAAAGGTGGCTCTGTTTATTCCGGCCTCTTTACAGAGCTCGCTGATGGTGATCTCTTCAAGATCCTTTGTCTCCAGGCATCTGAGGAGCCCCTCTTTCAGCATGCGTTTAGTCACGGCTACCCGCATATTAATTTTTTTGGTGGGTGAGTTCGACAAAATTGCCTCCTTTGTATCTGTGGTTACTGTGCCAGTTCTTTAAGCATGGAGGAGATTCTGGCCATTATTTCTACAGAATCCTCGATCTTCGACATATTGTTTCTGCTGGTTGATATGGATTCCTTTGTGTTCTCGGTAAACTGTTCGCTGGTGGAAAGAAGCTTGGTGGTGGAATTTACCACTTCGTCGTTTGAGCGCTTGATCTTACCCATATCGCTGCTCGCTGTATGCAGTTTATCTCCAAGTTTAAGTGAACATTCTCTGGAGTCGGACATAACGCTTTTTACCTGCTCTACAAGTTCTTTCTGAGCACCGGCCATTTCAACTGTCTTTGCAGCTTTATCTGAAACATCGCCGGCGTTTTGGGTGAGCTCCTGTAGGATACGGGTGATCTGCTCGGTGGATTGCTTGGTCTTGGCAGCCAGATCGCTGATCTCGGTTGCGACTACCGCAAAGCCCTTACCTGCCTCTCCGGCTCTTGCTGCTTCAATGGATGCATTCAATGCCAAAAGGTTAGTCTGTCCCGAAATGCTGAAAATGATATCTGTAATGTTCATTGCATCTTCGGAGGATTTTTGCTGCCTTTCCGCGGCTTCCATCATCTGTCTTCCTACATTTGTGGTTTCGATTGCCTGGGTTACCAGGCTCTCCATATTTTCAAGACTCTTACCGAGCATATCTGACATCTGCCCGGATACTTCCACAGCTTCCATAGACAAATTGTCTGTTTCGGTAACAAGGTTTTGGATCTCTTCCGTCTTCTTGGTCTGGAGTTCAACTGCTTTAAGATTTTCGTTGTTGCCCAGTCCGATCTGTTCAATAGAGGAACATACAGTTTCGGAGGTTGCTTTTATCTCATCCAGCCCCTTCTTAAGATCCGAGAAATCGGAGGTTACACGGTTGGTGACATTTATGATGTTTTCGGAAATCCTGGCACGTTCTGCAGCGGCAGATTGAATACTCTCCATATTCTCGGATATGAAACGGGAAAGAAGCCCGGAACCTAGAATGGTTGCCACTGTGGTAAGAATTGATATTATCATGGATACCATGGAGATCTCTAAAACATCCTCCACGGGGTTGGAGGTTATATTTTTTATTACACGGGCAACATTAAAAATAATGTATACTATTCCCAAAGCTCTGGTGACCCTGAGATCCAGATAGAGCACGATAATGATCATTATGGGGATCATGTAAGGAAAGGGAGTACCTGTCTCTGACATGAGCAACATGAAAGCAAAAACAACGCTGTAACCGCAAGCCACGTATTTATGAAAGAAATTCTCAGGGCCTTTCAAGTAGATCAGTATTGATGCGATAGCATTTACAATAGTAATGGCTATAGGCAAAAAGATCTTTATGTACGGTATATCGGCTGATGTGAGCTGAGCCAGAAGGCCGACTGTGCCGAAAAACGAGGCTATAAGTATAACCGTCAGTAATAATCGGTTGATCTGTTTGATCTGTTTCAGGTCAAGAGTGGGTGTGTTCATGCGGCTACCTCCGGATTTTTTAAAATATAAAAGGCATATTATATGTAATTAGAGAATACCATAATGTAATTCAGAAATAAAGTTCAAATGTAATCGTATATTTAAAACTTTTCTAAAACTTTTTTGCAACTAAATTTCACATATGTTTAAAACGTAAAACAGAGTCGAATTTGATAAGATAATTATATAAAAGCAACAGATTTACCGACGTTGCATATAAATTGCCGGTGCAGGGGTGGGCTCCAAAAGAAAACAGCAAAATGTAGGGCGACAGATAGATTTTCGTAAAAAAATGATAATATTTGATCAGTAAATGAACCCCTAACCCCGTCCCCAAAGGCTCATTATTTTTGTTGCTTTCCGGCCGTCTTTCTGCTATAACCGTTCTGAAATAATCATGGTAAAAGGTAACCCTTATGAAGAAGATATTAAATCTGCTAAAAAAAGAAATGATGCTGACATTGGCGCTTTTGGCCGCTATAGTTTCACTTTTCATCACCCCGCCCACAAAGGAACTGCTGACAGCCATAGACTGGCGGACTCTTGGTGTTCTTCTCATGATGCTTTGCGTCCTTGAGGGCTTCAAAAAAGAAAACGTGCTTGGCCCTGTTGTCCGCATGGCATCAGGGATTCACTCAATGGTAGGCCTGTCGCTGTTCGTGATCTTCGGCGTATTTTTCACCTCCATGTTTGTAACCAACGATGTTTCCCTTATCATTTTTGTGCCCCTCACCATCCTGCTTTTCAGGCAGGGCGGCAAGGAAAAGTACATTTTGCCCGTGATCTCAATGGAAAACATCGCCGCCATCCGCGGATCCCTCCTCACACCCTTCGGAAGCCCTCAAAACCTGTTCCTTTACGGGCAGGCAGATGTGACAGCGCCTCATTTTATGTTGCATATGCTTCCTCTTTGCGCATCCTCCGCCATCCTTTTGATCATATTTGTATTCTTTTTATACAGAAAAAATCCCAAAGAGCCTTCGGACTGCAACAAAACTCCTCAGATCGGATCGGTTTCTTTAAACAGGAGGGGAATAGTTTATCTGATCCTGTTCGCTCTTGTGCTGACGGTGATCGTCACAAGAACCGGCCTCTGGGCATATGCTGTCGCGACGGTTTTGATCGCTGTATTATTTAATGACAGAAGTCTGTTCAAACGGGTTGACTATGTTTTGATCCTGACCTTTTTCTGCTTTTTTGTTTTTTCGTCATCTATCGCAGCTAACCCTTCGATATCCGCTGTTCTTAAAAGGGCGGTTGCAGGCAGAGAATACTGGTGGGCTATAGGGTTAAGCCAGCTGATATCAAATGTTCCCGCCTCCATTGTGCTTTATCCTTTCTCGGAAAATTTTGCGGGACTGATATACGGCGCGGACACGGCAGGGCTGGTTTCTCTTATCGGATCCCTGGCTTCCGTCATCAACTACAGGATATATGTGCGGGAATATCCCGGTAAGGGATTGCAGTTTGTGAAAGTCTTTACTTTGGTGAGCTGGGCCTTCTTCATCATAGTAGTGATCCCGGGGTATTTCTTGTCTAAGTGGAAATTTTTTTAAATTTTGACACCCGGGGACGGGGTTAGGGGTTCACTTTTTGAGCCTTTGGGGACGGGGTTAGGGGTTCATTTTTTGACACCCGGGGACGGGGTTAGAGGTTCATTTTTCGGCGCAAAGCGCCAAAATGAACCTCTAACCCCGTCCCCGGGTGTCAAAAAATGAACCCCTAACCCCGTCCCCCAGGCTCACTTCACCTCTGTAACATTTCCGTAACTTGCATTACTAATTTAAACGTGCTATACTTTTTTCCGATTATAGGGAAATCTCCCTTATATTTTCGATGTAAATACGAAAAGAGAAGAACATGAGAAAGAACAATAAAAAATCAAAAACCCTGATCCTATCTGCAGCTATGCTTGCATTTACATTGGTTTTCGGAGGCTGTGAACAAAGCTTTTTCGTTTCACCTTCGGAGCTTCTTACTCCGCCCCCGGATTACAATGCAACTCCTACTGAAAAAGCGGTTGCGACTCCGACACCCGTTCCCGATACTTCAAAGGCTCCCACTGACGTTCCGAAGACTACGGACACTCCGATACCCGAAATAACAGCAACCCCCGAGCCTCTTATCACCGAAGAGCCGGTATTTACCCCCACACCGGATGCTACAGCCACCCCTTCGCCCATTCCTTTGGTTAAAACGGATTTCGAGGCTCCGATCACGGATCCTTCCGATTATACATTCATCGTTAACCGTGAACATCCTCTTCCGGACAACTACGTTCCGGAGGGTCTCACAGCCATCCGTCACTCTCTTAACCCCGGAAGCACCGACGACAGGTTCCTCCTTCGCTCCTATGCAGCAGAGGCCTTCGATGCCATGTGCGATGATGCCTGGGAAAACAGCGGCTTAAATATTGTAGGCGTTTCCGGATATCGTTCCTACGAAAGACAGTACACAATTTATACCAATTATATCTTTGCAAACGGCATATCTCATACCAACTACTATTCGGCACAGCCCGGCACCAGTGAACATCAGACCGGTCTTGCCATTGACATTTCCTGCCAATCCTGCGGATATGATCTGGTAAACAGTTTTGCAAGATCGGCCGAAGGACGTTGGATCGCCGAGAATTGCTGGCGTTTCGGATTTATCTTAAGATACTCCGAGGATGATGTTATGATCACCGGCTATTCCTATGAACCCTGGCATATAAGATATGTAGGAGTTCCTCTTGCATATTATCTTTACTACAGCGGTCTGACTCTGGAAGAGTATTATAAATGCCCTTCCACTGTTTCAAGAGAGTATCTTGATAAGACGCCTCTTGTGGATACCGCCGATGTAAAATTTGCAAACAAGTATTACGAACATCACTCCAATGAAGGTGTTCTTGCTTATACAGATGAAACTAAGACCAGGGTTTTGATAAATCCAGAAACCTATATGCCTTATCTCATTCCTTATTTAAGAACCCCTGACGGAGTTCTGCTTCAGGATTACAAGGGCAACTATATAGTTCCCGAAACTGTTGTTAATTATAAGGGTCAGATGTTTGCGGACGGAGATTCGGGCTACATCCTTACCAAGCCTGCTCTGTTCATTAACAATTTCCTTTGGTCAGATGACGGCGGAAATCCCTTCTATTCGGATCCTCTTATAGATAATGACGGAAATCTCGTTTACGACAGTGACGGCAAAGTTTTGTTCAAGGAAATACTTCATATTCCCAACAACTCAACGATCGCCCTGGATGCAGGTGATATTCCCATCATTAAGACTCCCAAGAGAGACAAAAACAACAACGTTTCCTTTGATCATTACGGAAATGTTCAATACTACTTACCTTACGAAAAGACCCAGTATGAATATATAACAGATGTCTCCGGCTATTTCCTGTGGCCCGAAGATTATGCCCGGGCAAAGGAACTGGATGACTCCCTGTTACTTACTGCCGACAGTCCTTTGTATCCGACTGAGGATACAACAGACGACACAGACGGTGATGATACCGTTAACAACATTGCTCAGACAACGGAGGAATAAATACATATGTTTTTCTTACTAATGGCAGTCCTCACCCTTGTATTGTTTTTTATAATCACCTCCCCTCTCCTGATAGTGCTGGAACTCATGAGGCGCAAGTATCCGGTGCAGGTGTCAAAGATAGCTCAGCCCGTAGTAAAGGTGGGTTTTTCGGTGGTATTGTTCTTTGCCGGCACTAAAGTTATCAAGCTGGGACTTGACAATGTTCCAAAGGATAAGCCGGTAATGTTTGCCGCAAACCACAGAGGAATTCTGGACGCCGCGCTGGCATATGCTTCGCTGCCCGTTCTTACAGGCATAGTTTCAAAAAAGGAATTGCGTAAAGTGCCTTTCCTTTCCTGGTGGATGGATCTTTGCAGCTGTTATTTCCTGGACAGAAAAGATCCCCGTTCGGGTCTTAAGATGATCCTTCAGAGTATCGACAACATTAACAGCGGCATCTCAATGTTCATCTCCCCCGAAGGCACCAGAAGCAAGACCAGGGAAATGAATCCCTTTAAAGAAGGAAGCTTCAAGATATCCACAAAGTCCGGCTGTCCCATTATACCGGTAGCTGTTTCCGGAGCCGATGATATCTTTGAAAACCATAAACCCTTTGTAAAAAGAGCCACAGCTGTAATCGAATACGGCGAACCCATTTACCTGGATAAGCTTTCGGAGGAAGATCTTAAGTTTGTCGGAGCTTACACCCAGAAGATCGTCGGAAAAATGCTTGAAGGCCACGAAAAATACCTTACGAAAAACTATTCCCGCAAACAGGAAAGAAAAGCATTGGCAGCTCAAGAAAAAAACATTGAAAAATAGTCGTTTTTACTGTATATTATACCCAATTATCGGGGCAGAAACTCAGGTTTTATTTTAGCCCGTTCAGAGAGGTAGGTTCTTAAATGTCAGTTTTTATTTACATCAGTCCCGTTGTATTGATGGCAACGTGGTCAATAGTTCTTTTGGTAATCCTCGGAGTTCTTGTTGTCGGACTTGTTGCTCTTGTTATCTGGGGCAATAAAATGCAGAAAAAGCAGGAAGCTGCGGAAGCAAACATAATGAACGGTGCCCAGACCGTTTCAATGCTCATCATCGATAAAAAGCGGATGAAGATGACAGAAGCGGGATTTCCCGATATCGTACTTCAGCAGACCCCCTGGTACCTTAAGCGTTCCAAAGTGCCTGTTGTAAAGGCAAAGGTAGGTCCTCAGGTTCACACCCTCATGTGTGATGCCAAGATCTTCGATAACATCCCTGTAAAGAAGGAAGTAAAGGCTGTTATCAACGGTATGTACATCATCAAGGTTTCCGGACTTCGCGGTCCTCTTGAAACCCCCCCTGAAAAGAAAGGCTTCTTCAAACGTCTTTTAAGCAAAGCTGAAAAGGCTCAAAAGGAAGCAAATTCCCAAAAAAAGAAGACTAAATAAACGTAAATGAGCCCCCCTGCGGCCAATGTCCGCAGGGGGGCTTTTTACAACATCTTGTGTTCACCACGTTAAATTACCACTATTTTTCCTTGACAAACTTTAAAGCACATGATATAGTAGTTTTCGGAAAATTCAATATCTAACTCTTGTGTTTTTTATATAAAAACAGGGAGAATACGTGAATGGTCTGACGGCCGCGAAAGGAGAATGTTATGAAGCAGCAGGGCGACATGGGTGCCGTAGTGAGGAGCATTAGGGGTAATGTAGGTAATCACGTAAAAGTCACTAAAAATATGGGACGTAACAGGTATGACGTTGTTGAGGGAACAATAACCGAGACCTATCCTTGTATTTTTACTATAAAGCTCGATCAGGCAGCTGATACAATAAAGACTGCTTCTTACAGCTACGTTGACGTATATACCAAAGATATACAGTTACAGTTTGGTTGATCCTATAAAATAATTTCTGACAAAACAATAGCTTCGGGAATCTCCCGAAGCTTATTTTTTTGCCCGTTACAATATTGCCGGCTTTACGATCTCCTGAACATAAACCTTCATATTGCAATTGGAGACATATTCGTCATTAAGGGTCAAAAGATAGTCAAGGCTCAGATCCACAAGGGCTTCCGGATTGTTTTTGTACTCTATCTTCTCCGTAACTATCTCCACCTCCAGTGTACCAAAAGGTGTGTTGACTATGGATTCATAGGGCTCACCCAGACAATAATAGAGTTCTGTTGTGAGTATACCTGTCTTGGTATACACCACTTCATCCTTCCCCAGCTTCAAACGGCATTTATAGTCCATACCGTCCGGATCCGTTTCTTCATAGCTCAGATAGATCTTATCCCCGCTTTTCATAAAGGTCCCGTTTACCATTAACTCCATATCGTTGTCTTCACTGTCTCCGGAATGAAGCCCTGCTATCTTTATCAGTACATCTTTCTTCATTATACCGCCTTACATCTTAGAGCCTTTTGCTCCTTTACTTCCCGAAAACGCATTGTTTGAAAGCAGATTCGTATCGAAGGAAAAGGTCAGTTTTTCATCTTCTCTTGCCCTCTTTAAAGCAAGTTCCACCATTCTGTTAAGCAGATCCTTATAAGGTATCCCCACAGGCTCCCAAAGATAGAAAGCCAGAGATCCGGGGATCGTGTTTATCTCGTTAAAGTAAAGCTCGTTTCTGTCCTCATCCAGCATAAAGTCGATCCTGGAAACACCGCTGCACCCCAGAACCTTAAAACTCTTTACCGCCAGCTCCCTGATACGGTCTCTCATTTCGGGAGAAACGTTTGCGGGTATCTGTCTGGAAACTCCTGCCATACCCTTGGAGCCGCTCTTTCCGCCGCCCTGATACTTATCTTTGTAGCTCAATATCTCTTTACTGTGGAAAGGCTCTTCTATTTCCGAAGCAATGGCTTCATTCTCATCCCCCAAAACGGAGCAGTTTATCTCTCTGAGATTGGTGATGGCATGCTCCGCCAATACCTTTCTTGCATATCTGAAAGAATCGTCTATGGCGGCATATAAAGACTCTTTATCTTTAGCAACGGATATTCCAACGGAAGAACCCAGATTTGCTGCCTTTATTATAACCGGATAGCCTATCTTTTCCTCTATCTCTCTAACCATCTTATCCGTATTCTTATAATCGGAAAGCGTATACAAAAGGCTGTCCAATACAGGCACTCTGTTGTACCTGAGAATAACCTTCTGGGCATATTTATCCATTCCTACCGCAGAAGAAAATACATCACAGCCCACAAAAGGAACTCCCAGATGCTTTAAATAGCCCTGGAATACTCCATCCTCCACGTTGGTACCATGTAAGATGGGGAAAGCCACATCCACTCTCTGAGTGAAATTTCCGAAAAGCTTTGAAGGATAATTGGTAAGTACCGTATCTTTACCGTCATTTATAAGGATCACCTTACGGGACTTCTTTAAAAGACCGGGAATATCCTTATATTCCTTAATATCTCCCACAGCTTCTCCTATATACATCTCGTTCTGTTTGGTAATATATACCGGAATGACCTGATATCTGCTCCTGTCCAGACTTGCTACGGCCTGTAACGCAGAAATTACCGAAACCTCATGCTCTACGGAGCGACCTCCGAAGAATACCGCCAAATTTATCATTTTAAATCCTCCTTAGGACCATTTACGTTTTTAATAATTGTCCGGCAGGTCATTTTCCAGCAAAATGAACCTGTGTCCTTCATCTTTTATCTTTGTGCAGGCAAAATCCATGGCTTCCGTAAATTTATCAAATTCAAAAAGCCTTCTTTCAGGAAATCCGCTTTCCAGAGCCCCTCTTTTTATTTCCTTTGTCCTGTATCTGTTGACCAGCAGGATATAGTCACAGCAGTCTGCCGCATAAGTACCGAACTTGTAATGAAGCTCGTCTTCTCTTTCACCCAGTTCCACCATTCCCGGTGTTATAAGGATCCTGACGCCCTCAAACTGTTTAAGGGTTTCCACCGCTGCCTTGGAGCCCACAGGATTAGAATTATACGCATCATCTATGATGGTGTAAAGACCGTTTTCTCTGAGCTCCAGTCTGTGACTTACGGGCAGAAGCCTTCTTACAGGCACCTTAAGCTCCGACAGTCCTATGCCAAAGGAATGAGCTACAGCTATGGCTCCCAGCACGTTAAGTACATTCACGGAACCAATGAGCCTCATATGAAAATCTTCTGTCTCTCCGTCAGGCGTGACCACGGTAAAATCGGTCCCTAATGAGGTAAGCCTTATGTCTTTTGCAAAATAACCGTCCCTTGAATCTATGCCGTAATATATGCGGTTAAAATTTCCTTCTTCTTTTCTCGCTTCCAAAGAATCGCCGTTTATAAAGAGCTTTCCTCCTGCGGGAAGGGCCCGGGCCAGTTCAAACTTTGTCTTTCGCACATTGTCTATGGTCTTAAAGCTCTCCAGATGCTGAGGTCCGACCGAAGTAATGACCCCGTGGGAAGGGTTGACTATATCACAGATCTCTTTTATATCCCCCACATTTCTTGCACCCATTTCGCATATGAAGATCTCATGGGTGGGCTTAAGGCCTTCTCTTATCGTCCTTACCACTCCCATGGGCGTATTAAAGCTTTCCGGAGTTGCAAGAACATTATATTTTTCGGATAAAAGCTCCTTAAGGAAAAACTTTAAACTGGTCTTTCCGTAGCTTCCCGTAACTCCGATCACCTTAATTCCCGGATTTTGGGCAAGCATCCTTTTGGCTTCATTTATAAAAGAGTTATTTATATGCTTCTCAACCGGCTTCAGGATCACATTTGCCAATACCGGCATAAGCGGCTGTAAAAGCGTGAGCAAAACGATCGCACTGCTTCCCGTCCTTAATGTAAAGCTTAAGCCCGCCGCTCTTCCCGAAATTATCCCGGTCAAAGCGACTACCGCGATATTTATGAACAGCTCACAGGCGATCAGCCTTTTTACCCTCTTGGTAAAAACCAGTTTTTTCTTTGTATTGTTTTTTTTCAGCAAGGCATATCCGGTCAAAACAAGTCCTGAAAACAGAACAGCAAAGATCATCGCGGAAATATATGCCCCTAAGAAAGAAACAAGAAGGAGAGGCAATATATCGATCAAAAGGAATCTCTGCCTGGAAAAATTATCCTTAAGCCATTTGATCTGAACCCTGTTCTTGTAGCTGTTCTGCTGGAACATGTGGATATTGTAGCGCATGCCGTACCAAAAGGTCACACATCCCAAAACAATAAAACATATCTGAATTATGGTTAATAATATCATTTTCACTGCTTTAACCCGTCCGTTCTTACTTACTCATCAAAGAAAAGCATTTATGATCCTTGAAAAGACTCCGGGAGCCTCAAGAAAAGAATAGTGGCCCGTTCCGGGAATGACCGCGAGACCTGCGCCCGGGATCAGCCTTTCCATGTCTTTTCCGTCCTGTAAGGGAGTGGCCGTGTCCTTGTCGCCCCAGATAAGGAGCGTTTCCCTGTCGATCTTCGGAAGAAGATAGGTAAGATCCTCATTTACCGCCTTTACAAGGCATTCTCTCATTACGGGACTGGCATTTCTGTAATCCTCGGAGCCCTGCTTTTTCTTCCATTCTTCGATAGCCTGTCCGAAGAAAAATCCGGAGATCTTTAAGCCGGCCAGTTTCTTTATTATCTTATATCTTGCGATCTTTGCCCTTGTCTTAAAGCTTTTCGGTCTTACGATGCCCGCACTGTCGATCAGAACGATCTTTTCCACGTTAAAATCCGGATCCTTTTCGGCAAAAAGCTTTATGATCACCCTTCCGCCGAAGGAATGGCCGATAAGGGTGGCGGAATCTATGCCCAGGGTCTTAACAAACTTCAGGAAAAAGTTTTTATAATCCTCCACACTCCAGCCTTCTCTGGGCTCCGTGCTGTCTCCGAAGCCCGGCAGGTCAAGGGAAACCACTTTATATTTGTCACACAACGCATTTACGATCCCGTCGTAAATCCCTATTTTTGTCCCCCAACCTTGTAGAATAATTACATATTTCTTGTTGTCACCTTTTGTGGTATAATTAACTTTGTATCCGTCAATTTCTACTTGCATATTTACTCCGTTCCGATCCTTGGACGCAAATCCTGTTTGCGGTGCAGACTGTGTGTATGATAGCATTTTTCACAAGTCATTTCAATACCGGGCACTTTGTTTCTCCTTTCGCCCTTCCATAGAAGCCGTAGCTTCTCAAAAGGACTTTAATACGGGTAAAAAAGGCTAAAAAAGCGATTGTGCGACTAACAAAGTAAAATATTTCCGTTGTAAAAATTGATGTGTGATTTTATACTGAATCTTGAATTAATCCGATCCATGTAATCCACTGGTTTCCACTGTTTTCGCAGAGTCGGAAAGATGGGAGTTTAATGAGTCTTTATCAGGTAAACATAATATTGGACCTGGGCGCTCTGCTGGTCCTTACAGTAATATGGTTCACAAACAGCACGGGTAACGTGGACATGCAGGACAAATACCTGTTCCGCAGCATGATGGTGTCTGTAAGCACTATCCTGGGTGCAAATGCGGTATCTTATTTTTCCGGCATTTTGCCTTTACCCTTTGGCTGGTATTTTGAATTGTTTGCTTATTCGGTTTATTACATTTCCCAAACTGTATTTTGCTGGCAATGGTTCATTCTTGCAAAGGTAAGGTTTTTAAAGAAACCTCCCATTCCTTTTCCTCCGATCTGCTATCTTTTCGCCCTTCCTTTGTTGGCTGAATTTGTGATCATAGCTTTTATCAACCCTTTTAACGGTATGGTTTTTTACTTCGATGAGCTTACAAAGCCCATCAGAGGACCGTTCTATTATTGGAACATTTTATTCTCCTATGTTTATGTGGTAGCCTCCTTTGTTCTTCTTTTGATCACTATCATCAGAGACCAGAACAAGCATACGAGAAAGAAAAATGAAATGCTTCTCTTTACCATGATCACGCCCATCATCACCTCCTGTGTGCAGGTGGCAACCGCGGACATTTCGATACTTTGGCCGGCCACAGCCCTTTCCCTCTTCATGCTATATGAAACGCAAGCCCAGCATTATCTTGAGTTTCAGGCTACCAAAGAGGCTGAACTGGAGGCAGAGCTTACCAAAAACAAGATCGCGATCATGATGTCCCAGATCCAGCCCCATTTCCTTTATAACACGCTGACCACCATAAAGGCTCTTGTAGGCCAGAATCCGATACAGGCCCAGACCGTTATTACGGAGTTTTCCACCTATCTCCGTACCAATATGGATTCTCTGGATCTCACCACTCCGGTGACATTTATCAAGGAACTGGAACACACAAGAACGTATACGGACATTGAACAGCTCCGCTTCCCGGATCTGGAAGTGGAATATGATATACAGGACAACAACTTCCTTCTCCCTTCACTTTCCATCCAGCCCATGGTGGAAAATGCGATCAAGCACGGCATACGTAGACGCACCGAGCCCGGTGGAAAGATCACTGTCAGATCTTACGCCGAAGAAGACAAGCACGTGGTACAGATCATCGATAACGGCGCAGGTTTTTCGGCCATGGCCGAACAGGACACCTCCAGAAGCCATATAGGTCTAATGAACACCAAAAAGCGTATCGAAGAGATGATGCACGGAGAGTTTCACATTGAAAGCACTCCCAACGTGGGTACCACCGTAACCTTTATAATACCGAAATAAAAAACGGCCGTCAGGTCGTTTTTTTGTATGTTTTTTCAATAATAAGTGCTATTTTTACCTATTTTATGAAAATAATTCGGTTGAAAAAAAGAAATCACCCTCATATAATTATGTGTAATAACCCATGAATTTATCATTCCAACAACAAAGGAGCATAATATGGAAATGACAATGCGCTGGTTCGGGTCAAAGTTTGACACCGTAACCTTGAAACAGATCAGACAGGTTCCCGGAGTGACAGGAGTTATCACTACTCTCTATGACACCACCCCCGGAGAGGTATGGAGCCGCGAAAGGATCAAGGCATTAAAGGATGAGGTTGAAGCTTCCGGACTTCACATTTCCGGCATCGAAAGCGTTAACATCCATGATGCCATTAAAGTCGGAACTCCCGACCGCGACCTTTATATCGATAACTACATTCAGACACTGGAAAATCTTGGTCTTGAAGGCATACATATGGTCTGCTACAACTTCATGCCCGTTTTTGACTGGACAAGAACAGAACTGGCAAGAAAGCTGGCTGACGGATCCACAGGACTTGCCTATTCCCAGGAAGCTATAGATAAGATCACCCCCGAAAATATGTTCGAGGCTATTTCCAAGGATTCCAACGGTGCTGTTCTTCCCGGCTGGGAGCCCGAAAGAATGGCTAAGATCAAGGAGCTTTTTGAGATGTACTCCACCGTGGATGCAGAGAAGCTCTTTGCCAATCTCAAGTATTTCCTTGAGAGGATCATGCCCGTTTGCGATAAATATGACATCAACATGGCGATCCATCCCGATGATCCCGCCTGGAGCGTTTTCGGACTTCCCAGGATCATCATCAACAAGGCAAACATCCTTCGCATGATGAAGATGGTAGACAATCCGCACAACGGTGTTACCTTCTGCTCCGGTTCCTACGGCACAAATCTTGAGAATGATCTTCCCGATATGATCAGATCCTTAAAGGGAAGGATCCACTTCGCTCATGTAAGAAACTTAAAGTTCAACTGCACAGAGCCCGGTCATCTTGATTTCGAAGAAGCACCTCATCTTTCCCGCACAGGTTCCTTCGACATGTACGAGATCATGAAAGCTCTTTATGACATAGGTTTTGACGGCCCTATCCGTCCCGACCACGGAAGAATGATCTGGGACGAAGTCGCAATGCCCGGCTACGGTCTCTACGATCGTGCACTGGGTGCCACTTATCTTAACGGACTTTGGGAAGCTATTGAAAAAAGCCAGACCAGAAAGTAGGTAGCCATGAAGTTAAATAATGAAGGATTAAAAAATACCAAAGAATGGGAAGCTCTCGGATATGATCTTCCCGGGTTTGACCGCGATGCTATGATCGCAAAGACCAAAAAGGATCCTGTATGGATCCACTTCGGAGCAGGAAATATCTTCCGTGCTTTTCAGGCAAATGTGGTTCAGAACCTTTTAAATAAGGGTGTTATCGATAAGGGCCTCACAGTTTGTGAAGGCTATGATTACGAGATCATCGAGAAAATGTATGCACCCCATGACGATCTCTCCATTCTTGCCACCTTTATGGCCAGCGGCAAGATCCAAAAGACAGTGGTGGGAAGTATCGCCGAGAGTCTTACACTTGACTCTGATAATACTGCAGCCTATGACAGACTTAAGGAGATATTTAAGAGCGACAGCCTCCAGATGGCCAGCTTCACCATTACCGAAAAGGGTTACAGCCTTGTGAACGGTAAGGGTGAGATGCTTCCCTCGGTGGCAGAAGACCTCAAGAACGGACCCGCTAAGCCGGAAAGCTATCTGGGCAAGGTGGTTTCCCTCCTTTATACAAGATTTTTGGCAGGCGAAAAGCCCATTGCCTTTGTTTCCATGGACAACTGCTCACATAACGGCGACAAACTCTATGCCGCTGTTGAGGCTTTTGCCAGAGAATGGGAATTCAAGGGCCTTATTCAGAAGGGCTTTGTGGATTATATAAATAACGAAAAGAAGGTTTCTTTCCCCTGGTCAATGATTGACAAGATCACACCCCGTCCGGATGCCTCCGTGGAAGCTATGCTTAAGGCAGACGGCATCGAAGAGGCAGAGCCTATTATCACCTCCAAAAATACCTATGTCGCTCCCTTTGTAAACGCAGAGGAGTGCGAGTATCTGGTCATCGAGGATAAATTCCCCAACGGACGTCCTGAGCTTGAAAAGGGCGGCATCATGTTCACCGACAGAGAGACCGTGGACAAGGTGGAAAAGATGAAGGTCTGCACCTGTCTGAACCCTCTTCACACCAGCCTTGCCGTATTCGGCTGTCTTCTCGGATACACCCTTATTTCCAAGGAGATGCAGGATCCCGTTTTAAACAAGATGGTACGTACCATCGGATATGTGGAAGGACTTCCCGTGGTTGTAGATCCCGGCATTATGAGCCCCAAGCAGTTTATTGATGATGTTGTGGAGAAGAGGATACCCAATCCTTTCATGCCCGATGCTCCTCAAAGGATCGCTACGGACACCTCCCAAAAGCTGCCCATCCGTTTCGGAGAAACAGTTAAGGCCTATGCCCGTCGTTCCGATCTTTCCGTGGATTCCTTAAAGCTGATCCCCCTGGTTTATGCGGGCTGGATCCGTTACATCATGGCCATCGACGATAAGGGCAACAAGTTTGAATTAAGTTCAGATCCCATGCTCCCCGAGGTTTGTCCTCTGGTAGCGGATATTAAGCTTGGAGACGGCAAGGAGGCTCTTGATAAGATCAGGCCCATCCTTAAGAATTCCAAGATCTGGGGCGTGGATCTTTACGAGATCGGACTTGCCGATAAGGTGGCAGGTTATTTCCTGGAACTCATTTCAGGCGTGGGTGCTGTGGAAAAGACTCTGAAAAAATATGTTGGATAATATTCGGTAAAAAAATGCAAGCGGCAGACCGGTTGGTTTGCCGCTTTATTTTTAACTTAATGCCTTTAAAACCGCTTCTCTTGAGAACTCTTCCACCAGAAGAGTGTTTACCGCCTTATTTATATGCTTCACATAATGAGCATCGGAATCGGTGATGATCTTACACTTTTCCAGATAAGGATGGGCTTTTCTTAAGCGATGGAGATTATCCATGTTTTTAAGTTCAGCAGTCTTAAACTTGGAATCCGGAGGTATGAAGCCCAGCTGGGACAAAAGGGATGTAGTGGTCTTGTCCAGATGAGCGGGGATCATGATCCCGTTATAGGAGCCCACCAGATCAAAAACGTCGTCAAAATCTATGTCTGTGGCATTAATAAGGAGTTTGGACAGCCTTCCTATCTCCTCGTCGTCTTCATTCATGATCTGCTGCTTTCCAAAGATCTTTTCGTTATTTTCCACATTCATAAGATGCTCATATACATAAGCGTCAAAGCGCAGAGCATCCTCCAGCGTGGGAAAGAGACAGACCACATGGATCTCTTCGGAAGTGGTGAGTTCCATTCCCGGAATGCCCAGGATCCCGTAAAATTCACAGGCCTTTAAAAAGGGCTCGCAGTTTCTGCAGGAGTTGTGATCCGTTAGAGCAATGACCTGAAGGCCGTTAAGTGCGGCTATGCCCGCTATGGTGGCCGGGGTCATCTCATCGTCTCCGCAGGGAGAAAGACAGGAATGGAGGTGCAAATCGTAGAAAACCTGTTTAAGTTCCATGATCTACACCTCCATTCGTATTTTTTTGATCTATATTTCAGGATCCTACTTTCCCAAAGCTTTTCCGATCATCATTGCCGCTTCAAAAACCGGAAGATCCGTGGAAAACAGAGCGATCTCCTGCTCCTTTGCCTTAGCCAGCATGTTATCCTCCACAGCCACTCCTTCCGCAAGAATGACGCAGGAAACATCCGTAAGGCTTGCCACCGCCAAAGTATTCATGTTGCTCATGACCGTAACCCAGGCTGCCTCTTCTGACATCCTGGACATGGCGATGCTCAAAAGGTCACAGCAATAAACCGACTTTATCTCTTTCGCATCGGCACTTTCCGCCGAATTTAGTATCTTAAAAGCACATTTTTCCGCTATTTCTTTAACTGTCATATAGCTTCTTCCTCTTTAGGTAAAAGATTTGTTTCCAGGAATTTAAGGAAAGACTCGGCATTTTGAGGCTTAGCATAGAAGTAACCCTGGAAAAAATCACAGCCGTAATATGCCAAAAGCTGTGCCTGTTCTTCGGTTTCCACACCTTCTGCGATGAGTTCCAGCGAAAGCTGCTTCATCATTCGGATGGTCTGCCTCAGAACCGTCATTGCCTTATCGTTCTTCATGGCGCTCCAGAGCATCTTCTTATCCAGCTTTACTATGGAGAAGGGATACTCCACCACGGTGGTGAGGTTCGCAAACCCTGTTCCGTAATCATCCAGTGAGAATCTTATGCCGCTTTCCGTCATCTTCTGCATATTTTCCTTAAGAAGCTTACCGGATACCATGCTGGCGGTTTCATTTATCTCAAGGCTGATACGGGAATAATCCAGATTATATTCATCCATGACTGATGTGAGTCTGTCATGAAGATCATCCTGCAGGCACTGCATGGGAGAAAGGTTTACATCTATATATTCGATACCCTTTTCCCAGATCTTGTTGGTGGCGATAAATTCACACACCTCTCTGAAAACATATTCCCCGATCTTAATGATAAGACCGTTCTTTTCAGCTATGGGAACGAACTCATCGGGACTGATGAATCCGAAATCGTCATCATACAATCTGAGAAGTGCTTCAGCCGATGTAAACCGACGACTTTCCACGGAATAGATAGGCTGGTAATAAACGCTGAATCTGTTTTCCGCCAGGGCTTTTTTCAGGATCCTTAAGACCTGAGTGATCCTTCTTCTCTCTTCCAGTAATGCGGAATCTGCCACGACCACGCTTTCTCTTCCGTTTTCCGATGCTTTGCTTAAGGAATACTCCAAAAGGTTCATGACGCTTTCGGTGGACTGGGCATCTCTCGGGAAGGCGAAACGGCACATGGAGCATCCCAGCCTGATACCTTCCTCGTTGGCCTGGAAAGGATTATCAAATCTTCTGCGGATCTTCTTGGTGACCATTTCAACTTCCGATTCACCGCCGTCAACTATTATCGCAAACCTGGATTCCGTGAAGGAGAAAACTTCTTTTCTGCCCGCTATGGAAACAAGGAACTTTGCTATCTCTTTTCTTAACTGCAATACACTTTCGATACCCACGATCTGTCTGAAATCCGAAAGTCCTTCTGCTTTAATTCCTATTACCGCGAACTGCTTTCCGTTGGCTATAAGGTTTGATGTTACAGTCTGGAAGGCGACGCGATTATATATGCCCAACTGCTGTTCTTCGTAGTAGGCCGGACTCTCCATGGTGAAGGCCATGATGAGGATCGAAAGCATGATACCGAAATCAACGATCAGCAGATTGTTATGTGTAAGCTGTATGATCATCGACGCAAAAAGTATGACGGTATAAATGGTCATGTTCATGATCTGCTTTCCGTGCAGGCTCTTTCTGCGTTTGAAGAAGAAGACCATGGCGATAAACACATAGAAGAAAGCAAGACCGTAACTGATAAAAGCACCGAATCCCGTATGATAAACAAAATCCTCGTCTATGTAATACACAAATTTTGTGAGGCCGTTTGTAAGAGTCATGAGAAGGTCCAGTGAATAAGGCCCTATGATAAGAGCATATTCAATACCGCTGAATCTTTCTTCATCTCTCTTTGAAGAAACTACCATGTAGTACAGATACAAGGGGGAAAGTCCGTGGTAAAAGATATTGAACCCTATCAAAAGCATATGGTTAAACCACAAGGGCAATACATCCGCGTATTCCAGGGCAAAGCAGCTGGCCAGATCGAACATCGTTGCGGTGGTGGCCGTAAACAGGAGGTTCAAAAAAGCATTGGTCTGGCGGGATTTAACCGTGCTTCTCAACACATATTCTACTATGATGACAACGGCAAGCAACAGAGCCGCCACGTCGAATTGATAAATATAGCTCATATTTTCATCCTTTGAACAAAAGACAATTGGCTATTTTTCAGTGTAACATAAATTTTTAACTTTTTAAATAAATTGTATGTAAATTATAAAGTTTACATCGGATCCAGTTTACTGATCTCTCCGGAGAGTTTGTGAACATACTCCCTGAGAAGATGTATGCAGTCCAGTTCCTTGGCCTCTCCCTTAACGATGTCCTCCGCCAGGGCAAGGCAGGTGGGAGCTCCGCAGGCGCCGCAGTCAAGGCCGGGCAGCCTCTTTTCTATCTCCGCTACCATATTCATCTTGTGGATATTGTCCTTCATTCCTTCACCCAGGGCAAAAACGGGTTCGTACTCGATTTCCCTGGTCCACATGGCATTTTCCGGCTTTATGGCATCTCCGGACTCGATCCTCTTTAACGCCACAGGCATATATTTTTTCAACCGGTTCATCTTAACCTTGGCAACGTAAGGATTTTCCACTGTCAGAACGCCGCCCACACAGCCGCCGTTGCAGGCATTTAATTCAATAAATTCCAGATTTCCGAACTTCTGATCCTCCAGATCTTCCAGGATCTTGTTCACGTTTTCTATGCCGTCGGCAGCAAGATAATTGTCGGTGATAAGACCACCCGCTTCTCCGCCGGAAACGCCCCAGCCCACGCCGATCTTTCCGGCCATGGCCAGATCCTCGGGCTCATCTATCTGCTTCATAAGCGGCAAAAGTTTAAGATAAACGTCCTTTATGGCGCAGACCGCGTCGATGTTGCTCTTTTCCATGCCCAAAGGTGCCTTAACGGAAGTCACCTTTGAAGGACAGGGGGAAATAAATACTATGCCTATCTTGTCCTCGGGCAGACCCGTCTTTTCCACAGCCCTCTTTCTGGCTTCCTTGGCCGCTATCTCCACGGGAGGGTCTATGGGAAGAAGATGCTCGATAAGATTGGGAAATTTAACTCTGATAAGTCTCACGACCGAAGGGCAGGCAGTGCTTATAAGAGGCCACTGCTCCCTGTGTTTTTTGATATAATCTCTCGAAAGCTGGGAAACCACTTCTGCGGAAGCTCCCACTTCATAAACATCATCAAACCCCATCCTTTTAAGGGCAGTAAGCACTATGTTAACGTCGTCAAGATTATTGAACTGCCCGTAAAGAGATGGTGCGGGCAGAGCCACCGTATAATCGTAATCATTTATCACATCCAGGGGATCATAGCTGGGGAGCTTAGCATGGTTTTGGCAGATCCTGATGCATTCGCCGCAATCTATGCATCGCTCCTTTGTAATGATAGCCTTGTGATTTCTCACCCTTATAGCCTGAGTCGGACACCTCTTTATGCAATTGATACATCCCTTGCATAAGTCCGGATCCAATCTCACGGAATTTGTAAATATAGTTTCACTGTTCAATGTTTCACCCCATATGAGAACGTCTATGACTGACCTACGGATATAAATCCGTGAAAATTCATTTCACGGATGATTCCGGACATACACCGACTCTGCAAACATGCGTTTGCGAGATCGGTGTATGCCCGGAATCCCCGCGGGCTGCGCTCGCGGGTTTATATCCTTACGTTTTTGTCAATTCGTCCTCCTGCTACTGATACACCTTCATTGTTACTGTGGTTCCTTCGCCTATTACCGTATCTATGTGCATTTCATCAGAATATTTTTTCATATTCGGCAATCCCATTCCTGCGCCGAAACCCAATGCACGTACGTTGTCCGGAGCAGTGGAATAACCGGCCTGCATGGCTTTTTCGATATCGGGGATTCCCGGTCCCTTATCCTTTAAAACCATGGTGATATCATCGGGCGTTATCTCCACATTGATCTCTCCGCCGTCAGCATGGATGACCATGTTGATCTCTCCCTCATACATGGCTATGGCCACTTTTCTGATGACTTCGGGAGAGCAGCCCATCTGACGGAGCCTCTTCTTCACATCTCCGGAAGCTTCTCCCGCTCTTGTAAAATCTTCATCGTTTATCTGATAGTTTAATTTAATTGAGTCGCTCATAATCGGCACCTCCGCGTAACCCTTTTTCGTAGAGAAGTCCGCATGCCGAAAACATTCTATGGCCCGTACAAAGAAGGGGGATCTCTCTCTCGTTTGCGAGCTCTATCATCTGCTCATCCGGTTTTTTGCTGCGAACAAAAACTATGGCAACAACATCCATCATTTCCGCAGTCCTTATAACCTGAGGATTGCAAAGTCCCGTAAGAAGCACAGCTCTGTCCTTTACAAAGGCCAGAACGTCGCTCATCATATCAGAACCGCAAGCCATGTGTACTTCTCTGTCCGCCCATTCTTCTCCGCTGGCAAACCTGGCACCCAATGTTTCCTGTACATCTTTAACTGTCATATAAACCTCCGATTGTCGCTCCTATTTAAATTTTTTGGTTATTTTTCAGATTTTTCAGTCCTTTCATTGTATCAAAAAATCCCTCGAGTTTCAATCACGCAGTGTAAAAAATGAGCCTTTGGGGACGGGGTTAGGGGTTCATTTTTGGCCCAGTGGTCATTTTTGACAGCAAGAGTCACTTTTTTGAACCATGGGGACGGGGTTAGGGGTTCATTTTTGTGACCCAATTGAAATATTTGGCACCCGGAGCCACACAGAAGCCGGCCAATACTGCTTTTTGAGGTAAAAATCTTTGACTCAATTTTAGAAAAATGCACAGAGAGCCACACAGCGACCGGTCGATGCCTTTTTTTGCGTAAAAGAATTGACCCAATGGGAAGTTTTTGCGGATAGAGTTAAACTTTTTGAGCCACTAACCCCGTCCACCCGATTCGTTTCGGGACTTTAGTCCTGTTTATTATTTTCTGCTTTTACTATCACTTCTTTTTATTTTTCTGTAAATAGATTTTTGTGGTATTTTTAACATTCACGTGGTATAATACAAGTTACGAACGGTCTGTCTTTTTGTTATTTTTTTAACAAGTCGCATCAGGCAGATCTTTTGACGACAATCCAACAACATATTTTAGGAGGTTTCCATTATGAGCTCTAAAAAAAGTTCAGTTCCCTTTACCGGAACAAAAGAGCAGGAAGCCCAGCTTATGGAGGTCATCCGTGAATTAAGAGATCAGCAAGGCTGCCTTATGCCCATAATGCAGCATGCCCAGGAAATTTACGGCTATCTTCCCATCGAAGTTCAGACAATGATCGCAGATGAGCTCGGCATTCCTCTTGAGAAGGTTTACGGCGTATCCACCTTCTACTCACAGTTCGCTCTTTTCCCGAAGGGACAGTACAAGATTTCCGTATGCCTCGGTACCGCTTGCTACGTTAAGGGTTCAGGCCCCGTCTACGACAAGCTTCAGGAAATGCTCGGTATCAAGGGCGGAGAATGCACACCTGACAGAAAGTTCTCGCTTGACGCATGCCGTTGCATCGGTGCCTGCGGTCTCGCTCCCGTAATGATGATCAATGATGACGTTTACGGCAAGCTTACTGTTGACTCCCTTAAATCAATCTTAGAGAAGTACAACTAAGTAACGCCTATGATGACTGAAATTTCACTTAATGTACTGGACATCACCGAAAACTCGGTTAAAGCAGGAGCTTCGCTTATTCGGATATCCGTTGAGGCCAACACCGCAAAAGACATTCTTTCGGTAACCATCGAAGATAACGGCTGCGGTATGAGTCCCGAACAGCTTGCAAAAGTTACGGACCCGTTTTTTACTACCAGGACTACCAGAAAGGTGGGACTCGGAGTACCCTTTTTTAAACAGTCTGCGGAAATGACCGGCGGCAGCTTCGACATCCGTTCCCAACAAGGTGTGGGAACAGTGATCACTGCTTCCTATGTTCTCTCAAGCATCGACAGGATGCCCCTGGGTGACATGGTGTCCACAATGCATCAATTGATAGTCATGCATCAGCAATGCGATTTTCTTTACACTTACGTGTATAATGACAAGAGTTTTACTCTTGACACAAGAGAATTTCGCGAAACTCTCGGAGAAGTCCCTTTCGACGTTCCCGAGGTATCCCTGTTCATAAAGGATTTTCTTAAAGAAAATACCGAAGAAGTGAATGCGGGACAAAATGTTATTTAATCATTGCAGACGGGCATATATTGTCTCGTCTATAACATCATCATAAGATCAGGAGGAACAAACATGAAATCTCTTGCAGAATTACAGGCAATTCGTGACAAAATGCAGGGACAGGTAGGACTTCGTGCTGAATCCGAAGCAGGAACCCGTGTTATCGTAGGTATGGCTACCTGCGGTATTGCAAGCGGCGCAAGACCTGTTCTCAATGCTCTCTCAGAAGCTGTTATGACCAAGAATTTAAAAGATATCTCCGTCGTTCAGACAGGATGTATCGGTCTTTGCCAGTATGAACCCATCGTAGAGGTTCTTGAGCCCGGCAAGGAAAAAGTTACATATATCAAGATGAACCCCGACAAGGCTATGGAAGTTGTTGAAAAGCATCTTATCGGCGGAACACCCATCTATGACTACACATTACAGAAGGCAATGAAATAAGGAGGAAAGCACACTATGTATCGTTCACATGTCTTAGTTTGTGGCGGAACCGGATGTACTTCTTCCGGAAGCCAGCAAATTCAGTCCCTTTTGAAGGAAGAGATCGAGAAGGCAGGACTCTCAAAGGAAGTTGCAGTCGTACAGACAGGTTGCCACGGCCTTTGCGCTCTCGGCCCCATCATGATCGTTTATCCCGAAGGAACTTTCTATTCGGCAGTTAAGCCCGAATATGTTTCTGAGATCGTTCAGGAACATCTTGTAAAAGGTCGTATCGTAAAGAAGTACGTTTATGAAGAGACCGTAACCGAAGAGGAGATCAAGCCTCTCGCAGAAACCGCATTCTACAAGAAGCAGCACAGAATTGCTCTTCGTAACTGCGGTGTTATCAATCCCGAAAGCATCGACGAGTACATCGGAACCAACGGCTACGCAGCTCTTGGTAAAGTTCTTACCGAAATGACTCCCGATGAAGTTATCCAGACCATCCTTGATTCCGGTCTTCGCGGACGTGGTGGTGCAGGCTTCCCTACCGGTAAGAAGTGGCAGCTGGCTCGTAACCTCGTTCAGGACGGCGGACAGAAGTATGTTTGCTGTAACGCCGACGAAGGTGACCCGGGTGCATTCATGGATCGTTCAGTTCTTGAAGGTGACCCTCATGCAGTTCTCGAAGCAATGGCTATCGCAGGCTATGCTATCGGCGCTTCCCAGGGTTATATCTATGTAAGAGCTGAGTACCCCATCGCCGTTCAGCGTCTTAAGATCGCTATCGGACAGGCTCGTGAGTACGGTCTCTTAGGTAAGGATATTTTCGGAACAGGATTTGATTTTGATATCGATCTTCGTCTCGGTGCCGGAGCTTTCGTATGCGGTGAGGAAACAGCCCTCATGACCTCTATCGAAGGTAACCGCGGTGAGCCCAGACCCAGACCTCCTTTCCCTGCAGTAAAGGGACTTTTCGCAAGACCTACTATCCTTAACAACGTTGAAACCTATGCAAACGTTGCTCAGATCATTCTTAACGGTGCTGACTGGTTCAAGTCAATGGGTACCGAGAAGTCTAAGGGAACAAAGGTGTTCGCTCTCGGCGGAAAGATAAACAATACAGGACTTGTAGAAGTTCCCATGGGAACCACACTCCGTGAGATCGTAGAAGAGATCGGCGGCGGTATTCCCAACGGAAAGAAGTTCAAGGCAGCTCAGACAGGTGGTCCTTCAGGCGGATGTATCCCTCCGGAGCATCTTGATGTTCCCATTGACTATGATAACCTTATCGCCATCGGTTCCATGATGGGATCCGGCGGACTTATCGTAATGGATGAGACCACATGTATGGTTGATATCGCTAAGTTCTTCCTTGACTTCACAGTTGATGAGTCCTGCGGTAAATGTACTCCTTGCCGTATCGGTACAAAGAGACTTTCCGAAATGCTTGAGAAGATCACCAAGGGTCAGGCTACTCTTGAAGATCTTGATAAGATGGAAGAGCTTTGCTACTACATCAAGGACAACGCACTTTGCGGCCTTGGTCAGACAGCTCCCAACCCCGTTCTCTCAACACTTCGCTACTTCCGTAACGAGTATCTTGCTCACATCGTTGACAAGAAGTGTCCTGCAGGCGTATGTAAGGATCTTCTTAAGTACGAGATCACACGTGACAAGTGCGTAGGCTGCGGTATGTGTGCTAAGCAGTGTCCCGCTAACGCTATTTCCAGAACAGATTACATTGCTCCCGGCAAGAAGCTTGCAGCAATGGAGATCGACGCTTCCAAGTGCGTTAAGTGCGGTGCATGTATGGCTACATGTAAGTTCGGCGCTATTTCAAAGAACTAAGAGAGGAGAATGGATACCATGGAAACAGTTAATATTAAGATCAACGGCATTGACGTTGCTGCAGCCAAGGGTTCTACAATCCTTCAGGCGGCTCATGATGCCGGCATAAACATTCCTACCCTCTGCTACTTAAAAGACATCAATGAAATCGGCGCTTGCCGTATCTGCGTTGTAGAAGTTAAGGGCGCAAGAAGCCTTGTTGCATCCTGCGTTTATCCCGTAAACGAGGGAATGGAAGTATTCACAAACACACCCAGAGTTCTTGAGTCTCGTAAGAAGACCTTACAGCTCATCCTCTCCGATCATAACCAGGATTGCCTTGGCTGTGTAAGGAGCGGAAACTGTGAACTTCAGACTCTCTGCAAAGAGCTGGGTGTAGACAATACTGAGAAGTATCACGGTGCTAAGAATCAGCATGATATTGATGATTCCGCTGTTCATATGATCAGAGACAACAGCAAGTGTATCCTTTGCCGTCGCTGTTCAGCTGCTTGTGCAAATGTACAGGGCATAGGTGTTATCGGCGCCAACAACCGTGGCTTTGCTACAGAGATCGGTTGTGCATTCGAAAAGGATCTTTCCGATACAGCCTGCGTAAACTGCGGTCAGTGTATCGCTGTTTGTCCTACCGGCGCACTCTATGAGAAGAGCGCAATCGACGATGTTCTCGCTGCTATCGCAGATCCCGAGAAGCATGTTGTTGTTCAGGCAGCTCCCGCTGTTCGTGCAGCACTCGGCGAAGAATTCGGCTTCCCTATGGGAACACCTGTTCAGGGCAAGCTTGCAGCAGCCCTCAGAAGGATCGGATTCGACAAGGTATTTGATACCAACTTCTCTGCAGACCTTACCATCATGGAAGAGGCTAACGAGCTTCTTGAGCGTATCAACAAGGGCGGCAAGCTTCCCATGATCACCAGCTGCTCACCCGGATGGATCAAGTACTGCGAGCACTATTTCCCTGAGATGACAGAGAATCTTTCAACCTGCAAATCCCCTCAGCAGATGTTCGGTGCCGTAACAAAGACCTATTACGCTGAGAAGATGGGCTGGGATCCCAAGAGCATCGTATGCGTTTCCATCATGCCTTGTACCGCAAAGAAGTTCGAGCTTACCCGTGACGATCAGAGCGCAGCAGGCGTTCCCGATGTTGACATCTCCATGACAACACGTGAGCTTGCAAGACTCATCAAGCGTTTCGGTCTTGACTTTGCAGCACTTCCCGATGAAGGTTTCGATTCACCTCTTGGTTCAGGTACCGGCGCAGCCGTTATCTTCGGTGCTACAGGCGGTGTTATGGAAGCAGCTCTTCGTACAGCAGTTTGGAAGCTTACAGGCGAGAAGGACAATTCTCCTGTAGAATTCAAGGAAGTACGTGGCGTAGAAGGTATCAAGGAAGCTACTTATGATGTAAACGGCCTCAATGTTAAGGTTGCTGTAGCATCCGGCTTAAAGAACGCTCATGACCTTCTTACAAAGGTTCAGAACGGTGAAGCTGATTATCAGTTCATCGAGATCATGGGTTGTCCCGGCGGTTGCGTAAACGGCGGCGGTCAGCCTCAGGTTCCCGCTAAGATCCGTAACTTCGTTGATATCCGTGCAGAGCGTGCAAAGGCTCTCTACTCACTTGACGAAGCTAACACTCTTCGCTTCTCACACGAGAATCCCGACGTTCAGGCTCTTTACAAGGAATTCTTTGGCGAGCCCGGAAGCCACAAGGCTCATGAGACTCTCCACACATCCTATGTTAAGAGAAAGATCCATGAGATCTGATTTTAAAATTTCAGCCGCATCGCAAGATGCGGCTTTTTTGTTACTTTGTATATCCTTGACAAGCCTCGGTTTTCTCTGATAAAATAAAACATCTTAACCATATAAAACTTTATTATAGTGCATTGACAGCGTACATTTCACCACTGAAAGGAGGGGCCTTTTGGAACACTTAAACAAAAGAAATTTACCGGAATACGTAGAGCTTGCAAACAAATGCAGGCAAAACAGCACCATCGACACGGAATTATATGCAAAATATGACGTAAAAAGGGGACTCAGAGATCTTAACGGTAAAGGTGTGGTTACGGGACTTACAAGAATTTCCGAGATCATCTCCTCCCGAATGATCGGAGACAAGTCTGTACCCTGCGACGGTATCTTAAGATACAGAGGGATAGATGTTAAGGACCTTTGCTCCGGGTTTATCAACGACAATCGTTTCGGCTTCGAGGAAACCACCTATCTTTTGCTTTACGGAGAACTTCCCACAAGGGATGAACTTGAGGATTTTACGGCTCTAATGGCTCATCTCAGAACCCTTCCCAGAAACTTCGTAAGGGATGTTATCATGAAAGCTCCCAGCAAAGACATGATGAACACACTTGCCCGAAGCGTCCTGACCCTTGCCTGCTATGACAAAACTATAGACGATAATTCCCTGGAAAACATTATGCGCCAGTGCATACAGCTTATCAGCGTCTTTCCGATGCTGGCAGTCTACGGTTATCAGGCCTACAATCATTATGAACGCGGCAAAAGCCTTTATATTCACAGGCCTGACCCCAGGCTTTCCACAGCCGAAAACATTCTTCGCCTCCTTAGGGAAGATAAAAAGTATACTGAACTGGAAGCACAGATCCTGGATATAGCCCTTGTACTTCACGCAGAGCACGGCGGCGGTAATAATTCCACTTTCACCACCCACGTGGTCACCTCTTCCGGCTCCGACACCTATGCGGTAATGGCTGCGGCACTGGGCTCTCTTAAAGGTCCCAAGCACGGCGGTGCAAATATCAAGGTAGTGCAGATGTTTGCCGATATGAAAAAAAATGTATCCGATACCGGGGATGAAGCCGCTGTCAAGGAATATCTTCTGAAGCTCCTCCACAAGGAAGCTTTCGACCAAAAAGGACTTATCTACGGTATGGGACATGCAATCTATTCCCTCTCCGATCCCAGGGCCAGGATATTTAAAAGCTATGTCCGGCAATTGGCTCACGAGAAGGGCCGGGACGAGGACTATGAGCTATACTCCATGGTAGAGACCCTTGCTCCCAAGGTTATCTCTGAAGAACGCAAGATCTATAAGGGCGTAAGCGCTAATGTGGACTTTTACAGTGGCTTTGTATACTCCATGCTGGATCTTCCTCCGGAACTCTACACTCCCCTCTTTGCTATGGCTCGCATTTCCGGCTGGAGCGCTCATCGCCTGGAAGAGCTGATAAACCAGGACAAGATCATACGTCCCTCTTATCAGGCCATCATGCCCCCCGCAGAGTACGTAGCTCTGGATGACAGATAGCAAGCTATTGCTTCAACAAACCCTATAAAAGCGCAAAAACAGGCTAAACCTGCCGCTTCGGCATGGTTTAGCCTATTTCACGTCACCGGGCCTATTCACCGGACCTATTCACCGGACCTATTCACCCGGGCATATCTCCCCGATCTACTCCAGCCCGGGTTCTGCCTTTAATTCCACGAAATCCGCTGCTTTACCCTCGGTTTCAAAGACTATGATCTCATTCTTGCCCTTCTTTAAGAGAGGCGCAGGGATATAAAGCCTCTTTTGAGGTCCTATCTCCCAGAAACGTCCCAGATTAAAGCCGTTTATAAAAGCACAGCCCTTACCGAAGGAAGACATGTCAAGAAACGTATCCCCAAGCTCCTCAGCTTCAAATTCATATCTGTAAAATGCCGGAGCATTTATGAGCCCGGTTTCAACGCGATCCGCCGAAGCCCCTTCAAAGGACAATTTTTCGAGGTTGTCCAAAGGAAGAGGATACATTTCCCACTTATAATGCTGATGTGCGTTAATAAGCACGGCTCCGTCGATCCCTTTTCGCTGCTTTTCCATAAAATAGCCGTAATTCACACGGCCCATATTTTCCATGAGGATGGTGAGCTCCGTTCCCTCAGGTGCAAAACGTCGCTTTTCTCCCTCGCCCAAAGGCCTGAAGCCCTCTTTTTCTTCTGCCGTTACCAGCTTCGTTTCGGTCAGAAGCTCGCGGTCATAAAGAGTCAGAAGTTCTTTGCCGTCCAGATACACCTTTGCTCTGTCATTGGCGCCCATTAGGCGGAACTTCTCTATCCTCTTATCCCTCACAAGCTCCGATCTGTACAGGATATAACCGTAGCTCTGTCCCAGCTTTTCCATGGACACGGGGCTATTGGCTTCGTGCTTTTCGGCAATAAAGGGCAGCGCCTCTCTAAGACTCATGCTTCCCGTAAGCCCGGCTTTTCCGTAAGCCTTTTTCTCTATCTTCGCCGAAAACTTCACTTCCGGGATCTTTGTATATTTCTCAATGACCTTCTTAAAGGCATAGTATTTCTCGGTAGGTTCACCATCTTCCGTTATCAGCGCATCGTAGTCATAGGAGGTTACATCCGGCTTAAGTTCATCATAATAATTGGAACCGTTCATAAAACCGAAATTTGTTCCGCCATGAGCCATATATATGCTCACGCTGCCTTCGGAAAGGATCTCGTCCAGATCTTTTACATGTTCCGCAGCATCTCCTCTATGATGCTTTTCATCGCCCCAGGCATCAAACCACCCTACCCAGAACTCTGTGCACATAAGAGGCTTATTATCACCTATCCTGTTTCTTAATATCTTAAACTGCTCATGACCTTTAGAACCGAAGTTTGCTGTCTGAAGTACTCCGGGAATACCACCGCAGGCCAGATAATCGCCCCAGGGGCCGTCAGATGTAAACATGGGCACTTCCGCACCGTATTTCACCATTATATCCCGCATTCTCTTTAAGTACTCCGTATCTTCGCCGTAGGCGCCGTACTCATTTTCTATCTGGAACATGATGATGGGTCCGCCCTTGGTGATCTGCAGGGGATCAAGTATCTTAAAAAGTTCCTTATAGTAACTGTCCACCGCATCAAGGAAGGGCTTGTAGGAACTCCTGAGTCTCATTCCGTCTTCAGCCAGAAGCCAGGCAGGTATGCCTCCCATTTCCCACTCCGCACAGATATAGGGCGAAGGGCGAACGATAGCGTACATTCCCAGTTCCTGCACGGTTTTAAGGTATCTTTTGAGATCGCATATGCCTGTAAAATCAAATTCTCCTTTTTTGGCTTCGTGCATATTCCAGGCAACGTAGGTTTCCACGGTATTGCAGCCCAAAGCCTTGATCTTTTCAAGCCTGTCTCTCCAATATTCGGGAACCACACGGAAATAATGCATTCCGCCCGCAATTATCTTAAATTTCTCTCCGTTAAGATAAAAGTCTTCACGGATCTCAAAATTTGCCATATTTTCTGTCCTCCCGATCCTGTTATTTATTATCGGAAACATTATCCGTTTTTTCTTTGGAGCCCTTCTTTCTTTCGACAAGAAAGAAAACACAGGCGGCACATACGATCGCAGCAAGGATCATGACAATAGCCTTGACAGTTCCGAATGAATTATTTTCTTCATCTCCGTCTTTTATATCATCCGAACCGTTATCGAAAGTATCGCTTTTCTCTTCAACTTCGGTTTCAACGTCGTCACCCGTCATAGTTTCCGGCTCTTCCTTCACGTCAGTGCCCACTTCGCCTCTTTCAAGACGTCCTTTGAATTCCTCCAGCACGCTTTTATCCACCGCATCCCAGCAAACGGCAGAGGGCTGTTCGGATCTGCCGGCCTCATTCATGGCATATACCCTGTAGGCATAGTTTGTGCCGACCTCGCGATAATTCTCGGGATCTGCGAACATTCCTTCCGCCGAATATCCCAGATGTTCAAAATCCGTTACAAAGCCTTCCGCATTTATGGACGCTCTTTCTATCTCATAGAATTCAGCTCCTTTAACGGCCTTCCAGTCCATGTGGAGATACTTTTTATCATATTTCTTAAGATCAAGCTTTACTGTTCCCACATTCTCCGGAACAGCCGTCGCTTTAACCGGAGCAACATAGTACTCCGAGATCACGGGCAGCTCCAGTTCCTTAACACCTTCCGCCACAAACTCTGCAAGACGGGTGGCTCCGTAAGTCTGAAAATGTGTGGAATCTCCGCCTCCGTCAAGGTAGTTTTGATATATGCCCGCTCTAGAGCAGTTGAACACTATGTCCTTTAATGCCTGAGAACCGTACTTATCATATACTGCTTTAAAGAACGCCTTGGATTTTTCGTTAAGGTCGATCAGCGGGCATTCCTTCTCCTTAGCCGCTTCTCTCATGGCATTTACGTAATCCGGATAGCTCTGGATCACTTCGCCGTTCTTAGTAAATATATTCTGGTTCCCGAGAGTCACCAACACCGGATTTCCGCCTCTTTGGCGAACTCCCTCCACATAGTAGTCCATAAGATACCTTTTATAATCCGCCACGCTGCAGGCACGTCCCTTAACCCCGCCGCCGTCGTTATGTCCGAAGGTAATAAACACATAATCCCCGGGGCGCACGTTTATCAGCACGTCGTTAAGTCTCCCCTGATTCATGAAATTCAAGGTGCTTCTTCCGCCTATGGCCCGGTTTTCGATATTAACATCCTTCGTAAAAAACTCCGGTAACATCTGCCCCCATCCGGTCATGGGATAGTAGGAGGATCTGTAGGTCTGCACCAGGGAATCGCCGATCAGGTATATGGTAGGTTTATTGCCCGCCTGTTTGGGCTCTTCCGCCGTCACTTCTATCTTTTCCAGCTTTGTATCCCCCGCCACTATTACGGTCAACACCTCATCGATCGCTGCCACGGTGAACTCTCTGGAATCCGTGACTCCCGGAGTGGTGACCTCATACAAGAGCCCGCTCCTGTCGTCCGCATTGTCCTCTTTGTAGGCAGGCTGGATATTGGGCACGCACTGATCGTACATCACTTCCTCGTAGTAGATCCTGACGGGCTTAAGCTTCTTTCCTTCGCCGTCAATACCGGTGTAGGTCACCTTCACCCTGTAATTTGTTCCGGGCTTTACAGGAATATCGGTGGTGATATTTTTCTCGATCACCTCTCCGTATTCGTAAACTTTAGTTCCCTCATCCGTCTCCGAAGCATATGCTTTCTCGACCCTTAACATCATTACCGCGCAGAGCACTATGAGCCCTGCCTTTACAATTCTTCTCATCTTCATCTTATCCTTCTTGTCTGCATATTTTAGTCGAAAATCTTTGCTGCTGTTTTTCTATTTTGCCTTTTTCCTTAACCTCCTTATCTGTTCTGTTTTAAGATTGGTATTGTAAAAATCCTTGGCCGAGCATCCCGCTCTTCCGCCTCCCGCACAGGCACAGGCACAAGCGCAGGCGCAGGCACAGCCTCCGCCGCCGTGATAACCTCCGCCGGAGGAACGACTTATCGGTTTTCTGACCACATAGGGTATATAATGCACCCTTACGTAAGTATTTGGCATGCCTGCGTAAGGATGTAGCCCTTCCGAAGTATATGACTCAGGCTTTTCTATCTTTTCTTCTTCAATGGTCTCTTCGCTTTCAATGAAGCTTCTTCCGCAATATTCGCATTTCTCGGCATTTTCCGGCCTTGCCGCACCGCAGCCCTGGCAGGTAGGATAATACTTGACCAGCGTCCTCTTTATCTTTCTCCCGGTCTCCGTCTCAAATCCGGTACCGTTGTTATAACCTGTAATCTTGAATACTACCATGAACAATAAAACGATGCCCCCCAAAAACATGATCATCCCCGCCAGGAATGGCCCGTCACCATCATCACCGGAAGCCTCAAATTCTTCATAGGTCTTTGACATGTCAAAGCCAAAGGCATCATTTTTATAAGTCACACAGACCTCAGGGAATTTTTCCCCTTCCGCCATGTTTCTTTCCGTCCATGTCATATAACCGTTTTCATTGATCCCGCTACGGTTAAACTGTAATGCCTTATCCGCATTCCATCTGACTTCCAGCCTGTCCACAGGTATATCGTCAAACCAGCCGGGGATAAAGCAGTACACCGTCTCTCCCTCGGTCAGCATGTTCACCCGGTACATATAATCCTGATGTACGGTAAAATCAAATTTAACGATCTCGCCCTCTTCGTAACTGTCCTTAAAATCTATGCGCACATAGCTGCCGTGGTCTGAGTAGTAGCCGATATCATCGATGTTACCACTGATTGCCTTACAATCCAGCATGTGGGTGTTGGGAATACCGATCTTCACCCACTCCAGCTCCCCGATGGAATCGTTCAAAACCTTCCACTCTATGTGATATTTAAGCATCAATGTGGCATCTTCGTTAACATCCACAGTTACTATATAGTCCAGGATCTCATCGTCCGGCTCCGAAGCATATGTTTTCTCAACGGGCAGGATCACAAGGCTCAATATCAATGCCAAAAGGATCAAAGCTTTCTTCTTCATCACTTTACCCTCCTTAATGGACATTTTCCGGCCATAAGAGCCGAATAATCCCTATGTTTCCTGCACTCAGGTGAATTCCACAATGTATTCCAGTCTGTCTCAAGGATATTTCCGAGAGTCCCGCCCGAAAGCCAGCTCTGGCACGGAACCACATTTCCTCCGGGGGTTATGGCCATGTTGCTGAGGCAGGCACCGCAAGTGGGTGCGTTTAGAGATAGTTTCTTAAAGAATTCATCATCTGCCCAACCGGGAGAAGTGAAATTTATCTCCATTCCGTTGGCATAGGCAAATTCAGTTGCCGCAGTCAGCACTTCTTTTATCTCATCTTCAGTTAAAGTAAGCTCTTCGGATTCACTTTTTAATGCATTTCCCGTGGTTATAAGTCCGGAGCAGGTAACGTAGGTCACGCCCTTCTTTTTAAGATGTTCCAGGGTCTTCACATAGTCTTTGTTCAATGTGCAAAGAGGCGTGTTTATGCTTAAACTGATCCCTGCGGCCAGAGCATTATCTATGGCTGCATCCGTTTCTTTAAAGTGCTTAGCACCCACAAGACGGTCATGGATCTCCTCATCACAGGAATAATAAGTGATCTGCAAACTGTCCAGCTCCGCTTCCTTAAGCTTTTCACAATATTCCTTTGTGAGCTTTATACCGTTGGTATTAAGCCTTGTTACAAACCACTTACCGTAGGCGATGAGTTCAAAAAGGTCCTCGCGCATGGTGGGCTCTCCTCCGGTAAAGGTAACCTGAGGCACTCCTATGGCTCTTAATTTGTCCAGTATCTGCTTCCACTCATCCGTGGACAGTTCCTTTTCTCCCGCATCCTTCTGTCCCGCGGCATAGCAATGGACACAGCACTGGTTGCAATTCCAGTGTCCTTCCTTTTCCATGGCACTCACCATAATATCCATACGGTGCGGAGCACGCATATACCCGGCATATTGCCCTATGTTCATATAGCCTATTTCAGCGGTGACTTCTTTTCTGTAAGCCACCTGTTCAAAGGTTTCCATGATGGTTGAGATATCATTTTTAAACCTTTTTGCAGAGGTAAAGGGAAAGATCTTTTTCATGCTCCGGACAGTGTTGTTCATGATCAGATCCACATCACCTTCCGAAAGCTCCTTTCCGCTGTATTTGTTGACCTCTTTAATGAATTCCGCCAGCAAAATGGACCAGGCGTAGCCCACGGGGATAATATCCTGCCCGTTTATTATGGCCACTCCCGGAGCCGGCTTTCCTCCCTCGTAAACCGGCGGTACCAGATGGATCCTCACCGCTCCCGGCCCCTTGGGGTTCAGAGTGGTGTGGAAAACTTCCGTAAAGCACTCTCTAAGATACTTTTTATAATTCATATTGACTCCTCCTGAACAATGAATAACATTACTGTTCACACACCTTCTATTTTACACTATATTCCTCTTGTAATAAAAGGCATATTGTTGCATAATACCTGCGTTTCTTCCGTAAACCGTGAAGGGATTTTCCCCCTTATAATCCTCTTCGATGATCTTTTTAACCCAAACATCCACCGGCACCCGGGCTGTGCGGCCGTAGGCAAAGAGCATTATGCAGTTGGCCACCTTATCTCCGACACCTTTAACGGTCTTTAAAGTGTCTGCAAGTTCCTCATCGCTTAAACTTCTGAGCGCTTCAAGATCCAGCTTCCCGTAAGCCACTTTCTCTGCCGCATCCCTTATATATTCCAGCCGATAGCCGACTCCGCAGGCAGAAAGAGCTTCAGTATCCGCCCTCAGCAGTTCCTCCGGCGCAGGAAAGGCATAATATCCGTCCTTTTTTTCACCGAAGCTTAAGCATATCTTTTCTATACAGGTCTGGATCGCGGGAATGCTCTTTCTTTGGGAAATGATGAAGGAGATCAGCATCTCCCATGGATCCTGGTTTAGAAGACGTATGCCTGCTCCTGCTTCACAGGCGGCTGTCATAAACTCGTCCTTTCTTTTTACCGCTTCCATCCTTACTTTTTCATAATCCCTGTCCAGATCAAAGTAATTTTTCCAAAAGGGATCGGCGTTTACTGCCTTCAAAAAATCCTCATTGGCATTTAAAACTATCCTTTTATCCCGGGCAATAAATTGCCAGGTGTCTTCGCTTATTTTTTTTGCACGGAAGACCTGACCGCTTTCAGCGGTTTTTTTCAGATCAAAATCTATCATTTATTCTCACCTTTTTCAGTTTCTGTAAGAAACGTTAATAATACTCATTAGTAAAAGATAGCACTTATATTGTAGGAAATAAATAACAAAAACACAAGATAACGGTTAGTCACAAAAGAAAATATAAAGTTTTTTGTGCAATATTAACAAATTTGAGAACAGAAAATTAAATTTTATTGACAAAATAGACAAGTTTTGGTAATATAAGCAAGGTTGATACGGAGAAGGTATTTTCCAGAGAGAGAAGCGCGTCTATTAGGGACGTGGGAGGGAACTTTTATAAGAAAAAGGACACAACAAAAGCGCCGGCTAATTACCGTGGCTGCGGGGTGTGCCTTTTTTGTTTACCCAAGTTACTGCTCACGAGCAATGGAGCGTAGCGGATTGCGAGTGTGGTAGGGCGTGTGAGCAGTAACGTTACTGCTCACAAATATACGAGTATATTTTATTTTTATTCGACAAACCCCTGCCTGCGTGCTATAATCTCTTAATTATAAAGGAGAAATGACATGACAACTACGGCTCTTATATTGGGAACAGTTTCAATATGCGTCGGGATCCTCGGCGGCTCACTCTCACCCGTGGGTTTGATCTGCGGAATAGTGGGAATAGTTCTGGGCGCAATATCCATTAAAAGAGACCACCTTCTCATGGATACAGCCAAAGCAGGCTTCGTAACCAGTCTTGTAGGAACCGTGATATCCCTGGCGGCTACGATCATTGTCTACACACTGCCCTTTATTGATCTTTCCGTGATCTTCGATTTCATGGCGGGAAAATTCTTAAGATAATTCAAAGAGCGATCGACTTTCATCGACCGCTCTTTTTTTCTCATCTATCTCTTATTTTTCATCTTTTGTGTTAATGGTAACGTTGGTGGCTTTTTCAAGTCCCTTTACGTTAATGTTCTTGTTAACCTTAGCATCGTAGGTCTCAGCCTTCATGATCTCGGTGATATCGAAACCGGTGGTTTCCTTAATGGTCTCGATGGTCTTTGCAAGAACCGAAGGAACATAGCCGCCCATGGTTCCTACGCCGGTACCCTCGCCGCCGTTACCGTCGATGATGGTAACCTTATCGATAGCTGCAAGAGGCTCTGCAACGGCCTTAGCCATTTCAGGAAGCTTGTTCACGATCATCTCTGTCATAGCAGCCTGACCGTACTTCTTCATAGCTTCCGCCTTCTTGTCGATAGCTTCCGCTTCTGCGATACCCTTTGCTGCGATGGCAGCTGCTTCAGCTTCACCCACAGCCTTGATACCTTCGGCTTCTTTCAACTTTGCAAACATTTCCGCTTCGGCTATAGCCTTGCGTGCTTCTGCTTCTTTCTCCCTCTCGAACTTCTCAGCCTCTGCCTGCTTCATTCTTTCGAAAAGCTCGGCCTCAGCTCTCTGCTGTCTTGCAAACTTATCAGCTTCCGCTTTCTTCTTGATCTCAGCTTCCAGCTGCTGCTCTGTAACGGAAACTTCCTTCTGCTTAAGTTCGATCTCTCTCTCCTGACGGGCGATGTTGGCATTTGCCGTGGTGATCTCGATGGTCTTACGCTGCTCTTCCTTCTGGATCTCGTAAGCCGCATCTGCTTCTGCCTGCTTGATGTCCGCTGCCTTCTTCAGTTCTGCCTGCTTGATGGCCAGCTCGTTCTGTCTCTCGGCAATAGCCGTATCCGATGCTACCTTTGCATCGTTTGCCAGTCTTCTGGCTTCTGCCTCGGCGATAGCCACTTCCTTGTCGGCATTTGCCTTTGCGATGGAAGCGTCCTTCTTGATCTTGGACATGTTATCCTGACCGAGTGCAACGATCAATCCGTTCTCATCTTCGATCTTCTGTATGTTACAGGAGATGATCTCAATACCCAGCGCATTCATATCCATCTGCGCCTTGGTCTGTACTTCGTCACCGAATTTCTTTCTGTCTGTGCAGAGCTCGCGGAGTTCAACGGTTCCGATGATCTCACGCATGTTACCCTGTAAAGAATCGGTGAGGGCATTGCAAATGCGCTCCTCATTCATGTTAAGGAAGTTCTTCATGGCAAGTTTGATACCCTGACTGTCGGTCATGATCCTGACCTTGGCAACAGCATCGATATCAACACCGATAAAGTCCTGTGTGGGAATGTATCCGCTTGTCTTAATATCAACCGTGATCTGCTTTACAAGCAGTGCATCCTTTCTCTCCAGGAAAGGGATCTTGATGCCGGCACGTCCGATCAGCACCTTGGGTTCTTTCTTAAGACCCGAAATGATGTAGGCGATATCCGGCGGAGCCTTTACGTAACCTGTGATAAGGATCAGTAACAAAAATGCGACAATGATAATAATAGCTAAAGTAGCTCCTGTTGGCATGTCTCTCCTCCTTCTTTTTACAGGCGGACACCCAATGCATTTATCACATTGATCCGCCCTCGTTGCCATTACTTTACCATATCTTTTTGCCTCTTTAAAGTGAAAAAACGACGAAATATAGGTTTTTATTTTACTCTTAAGAAAAATATAAGAAACTTTCCTGCATTTTTTGCTATAATGTACTATGCTTACTTTCCTTAGGTTTTCGGAAAAAGCGGCCCTTTCGGGACTTAACTGAATTAACCCTTTATTCTTTTATATATAATACAACGGAGAACATCATGGTTATACACGGACTTTCAAAACTTACCCTTTTGGACTACCCCGAGCATCTGGCCTGCACAGTATTCACCGGTGCCTGCAACATGCGCTGTCCGTTTTGTCACAATGCCTCTCTTGTGCTTGCTCCTCATAAATGTCCTACAATTCCCGAGGAAGAATTTTTCGATTTTTTAAAAAGCAGAAAAGGAAAGCTGGAAGGCGTTTGTATTACCGGAGGCGAACCAACACTTCAAAAGGATCTGGCATCCTTCATCGAAAAGATCCGCAGTCTGGGCTTTTTGGTAAAGCTTGATTCCAACGGCTATCGGCCCGATATCCTCTGGGAACTGATAAAAAGCGATCTGATAAATATGATCGCCATGGACGTTAAAAATTCCCCGGAAAAATATGCCAGGACCATCGGTCTTCCCCCTGAAGCCTTCAATGTGGATGAGATCGACCGAAGCATATCTATCCTGAAATCCACCGGAATAAACCACGAATTTCGCACCACTGTCGTCCGTGAGCTTCACGACCCGGAAGACATCGTAAAGATAGCTCAGTGGATCGAAGGAGATTCCCCTTACTTCCTGCAGGCTTACAAGGATTCCGGAGACGTGATCTTCCGCTTTGACGACAGCAACGAGCCTTTTACGGCTTACACGGACATTGAGATGCGAAAATTACTGGGCGCCGCGAGAAGATATGCCCCAAATGCCCGCATCAGAGGCGACGAGAACTCTTAAACCGGCCAAAACCGGCTTATAAACATCATATACAAGGTAGGTTTGCCTTTGACAAACCCTTAAGCAGATCGCTTATACCGGAAAGGAAACCATGGATTTTGCTTACGAAGCTGACAGATTATATCTGCAGGTGCTTGACGAAAGCTATGCAGACAAACTCTTATATTTTTGTCAGGAAAACGCCGAGATATTCATGAATTATGAGCAGGACTATCCCGACAACTATTTCACTCAGGAATACCAGGCCCTGATGCTGAAGGGCTATATGCAGCAGTTTCTGGAAGAAAAAGCAGTCAGGTACTTCATTTTTCTGAAGGATAACCCCAATGTGATAATCGGCTGCGTCGGCCTTTCGGACATACATCTTCTCAGCGATAAAAGTGCCCGCCTTTTTTACAAGCAGGACAGGGCCTACTGCGGCAACGGCTACATGAACGAAGCCATTTCCTGCCTTTTATGGCATGCGGCGGACGAAATGAAGCTGCACCGCATAGAAGCGGACATCCTGCCGGGTAACGAAAAGTCTGTATCGGTAGTAAAAAGGCTGGGGTTTGAATACGAAGGCGTTGCAAGGAGCAGTCATATAGTGAACGGAGTCTGGTGCGACCACGAAAGATATGCCCTGATTTTGTAAAATTCCTTGTGTTTTTCCCGCAACCATTGTAAAATGGGGCTGTTTGTCAAGCATTTATCAAATGCTGTTACAGGCATTTTCAACAATTAAACCAACCTGAACATCTATTGGAAAGGAGGCTTCAAAATGCTGGAGCTTCAAAATGTTTCCTGCCTTGTGGAAGACGAGAGCAAGGAAAAAGAAATATTAAAAAACATATCCTTTAAGATCGACGACAGATTTGTGGCCATTACAGGCCCCAACGGAGGCGGTAAGTCCACTCTCGCAAAGATCGTCGCCGGTATTATGAAACCCACCTCCGGAAAGATCCTTTTTGACGGTGTGGATATTACAAACATGAGCATTACCGAAAGAGCAAATCTGGGCATCAGTTATGCTTTTCAGCAGCCTGTCCGCTTCAAGGGTCTCACGGTAAAGGACCTTATTAAGCTGGCTGCCAAGGATCAGACCGATACCCCGGACATTTGCGGTATTCTCTCGGAAGTGGGCCTTTGTGCCAAGGATTACATTAACCGCGAGGTAAATGCTTCCCTTTCCGGCGGAGAACTTAAGAGGATCGAGATCGCCATGATCCTTGCAAGAAGCTCAAAATTTTCCATTTTTGACGAACCCGAAGCAGGCATCGATCTCTGGAGTTTCCAGAGCCTGATCAGAGTCTTCGAGAAAATGTATGAAAAGACCAACGGCGAGATCTTGATCATTTCCCACCAGGAAAGGATCTTAAACATTGCAGACAAGATAATCGTTGTGGCTAACGGCGAGATTAAAGATATCGGTCCCAGAGACAGGATCCTTCCGGAACTTCTGGGCACCAACACTACCTGCCCCGCTTTGACGGAGAAAATGTAAGGAGGAAACTATGGATCAGATCCAGCTCACACTCCTTGAGGAGATCGCAGGACTTCATGAGGTTCCTCAGGGCGCATATAATATAAGGATCAACGGAGCAACCGATTCCCGCTCCACTACGGAAAACATCGACATCGTGACCAAGACCGATGTTTCCGGAATAGACATTTACATTAAACCCGGAACAAAAAAAGAAAGCCTGCACATTCCCGTGCTCCTTTCCCAGTCAGGTCTCAAGGAAACGGTATACAACGACTTCCACATCGGTGACGACTGCGACATTACCATTGTAGCCGGTTGCGGCATACATAACGGCGGCTCCGCAGCCTCCGAGCACTCCGGCATCCATTCTTTCTTTGTCGGAAAGAATTCAAAAGTCCGCTACGTCGAGAAGCACTATGGCTCGGGTGACGGAAACGGCGAAAGGATCATGAATCCCACCACCGTGGTTCATCTTGATGAAGGTGCCACCATGGAAATGGAAACAGTGCAGATAAAGGGTGTGGATTCCACTATCCGTGAAACCACAGGGGATCTGGCAAGCGGCGCCAGCCTCACCATAAAAGAAAGCCTTATGACCCACGGCAAGCAGACAGCAGAATCCAATTTCCGTATCGAAATGAATGGTGTGGATTCTCATGTAAATCTCATTTCCCGTTCTGTTGCAAGAGACACCTCCCATCAGATCTTCCGTTCGGAGATCGTGGGCAATGAGAAATGCACAGGACACTCTGAATGCGATGCCATCATCATGGACAAGGCTTCCGTATCCGCTATTCCCGAGCTCACGGCCAACTGCCTTGATTCGGAGCTTATCCACGAAGCAGCCATCGGTAAGATCGCAGGCGAACAGATCATGAAGCTCATGACCCTTGGCCTTTCGGAAGAAGAGGCTGAAGAGCAGATCATAAACGGATTCTTAAAATAATAGGCAAAAAAATTTCGGAGGAATGATTACTCATTCCTCCGTTTTTTATGTTCTTAATACTTTCGGAAGATACTTACGAAACTCTTCCTTTTCAAAAAACTCATCTTTGTAAGATCTTTTATAATATTCCTCGGCGGCTTTTTTATTCCCGGTCTTATCCAGCAGATACTCTATCGCTTCACCCAGTTCTTCCGCATTTTCTATATATACCGTAGGATCCAGGCGGTTATAATAGGTCATGGCGGTCTCTGTATCCCCCAGATACAGTTCGCCTATCACCGTATAAGATAAGATCCTGTTTAAATATTCCCCGGAATAATACATGCTGAAATCCAGGGCGGTCTGAGCCAGTCTGTCCTGCTCCCTCTCCGCCAGCCGGTCATACAGTTCCAGGTATTCCTTGGCATAAACCGCAAGCTCTGCGTACCTCTTTTGGGCATAGGCCGCGCAGACCAGAATATGTGCGATCACCAACCGGGACATGTCGCTTAAGGCCCACCTTTCTTCAAGGCTCTTTCTCATGGCGGTGATGATATCCAAAACTGCCCATTCGGCCATATTTCTGATATTTACCAAAAGCAGCCATTGCCACAGAGAAGCCTTCGTATCCACATCCTTTTCCAATACCTTTATAAACTCCAGGCTCTTTCTTGCAGCCGCTTCCCCATCCGTTACCGTAAGCTCCTGAACCAGCTGAACACAATATTTTAAACTCGGTCCGTTCTCTTCGATCTCCTTTTCGATCAGCCTGATATTTCTCTGTACCTTAGCCTTTTTTTGCTCCTCGGTCTGATAAAGATAGCCGAAATGGTGGGTAAATACATTAAACAGCTTTACGGGCGGCTCAAATTCGTTGAATGCCTCATGTATGCGCCCAACAAACCTTGTATCGGAAGTCCTTTTTACAAGCCTTCCCACTATAGACTTAGTGTAATGATCCGGCCTGTCATAATTTCCGCTGTAATATAATCCGGAATTATATTTATCGCATTCATCGGTTGTGAAAAACTCGATCAGCTCTGTCACATCATCAAAATACTCATCGTCATCATAAAACATGAACCATTCGCCTTTGGCCCGTTCCAGTGCTGCATTTCTCGCTGCGGCAAAATCATTGATCCAGGCAAAATGATAGACCCTGTCCGTGTACTCCTTTGCTACCGCCAGCGAACCGTCACTGTTTTCTTCGCCCACGGTATCAATGACTATGAGTTCCGAAGGCACCGCTTTAAGCAGGGGCTGAATGGATTCCATTCCCTTTTTCACATATTCCAGGTGGTTGGATACTATTATTCCTATTGTAAGTTTTATATCGCTTTTAATGTATTCAGGCATTTCTCACCCTATCCGGCAAAAATTTAAAGAGTCCGGGATCCGTAAAAAATTCTTCCCTGTAAAACCTTCTATAATGGTCAAGAAGCTTCTCTTTATCCTTTAGTTTTCCCACAGTGTATTCCGTTAAGTTCCTTAGGTCCTCAAGATCCTCGCAAAAGTCGGGGTCAAGCTTTGTAACAAAAGCATATGCTTTCTCGGCAGTTCCTTCTGCCAGCTCACTTACAGCTGCTATCCTGGTCACGATATACAGTCTCTCTCCGTTAAGAAAAGAAGCCATGTCTATTATTGCCTGACGGATCCGTTCATCTTCATGACTTTTAAGCCACTCATACTGCTTAAAATAGTCCCTCGCCCTGTCTAAAGCGGTTTTTATATCCTGTTCCCTAAAAGCCGCAAAGGCAACTCTGTGATCCGTAACAAGCCGGGCAGCCTCGCTTAATCCGTAATTTTCATTTATCTGTTTTTCGCATTCCAGGATATCCCAATAGTTTCCAAGGATCACCGTTATCCTTAGCTTCGCTGTTATAAGCCATTGTCCGAGAGGTGTATCCAGTTCGGTTTGTATATCCGGATCAGCCAGATATTCATTGCATCTCTCTAAGGCCGTTTTCGGATCCGGTACCATCAGCTGCTGCACTATGTGAACATAAAGCTCCAAAGATCTGCCGTTGGTTTCCAGTTCCTTCTCCAAAAGCCTTAAGTTTCTCCTGTTCTTTTCCTCAAACTGCTCCTTCGTCAGGAACATATAGCCGTAATGATGAACAAAGGTATTAAACTGCTTTTCGGGAGAATAGGCTATATTAAAGTGCTCATGGATCCTGCCCTCAAATCTTGTATCCCCGGTCCTTCTGATAAGCCTTGTGACCACATCCTTTTGATAATGTTCCTCGTCCCTGTAATTGGCCACGAAATAAGAACCGCAATAGTATTTTTCGCACTCTCCGGTTTTAAAAAAACCGATCAGCTCCTTAACATCATCAAAGACTTCATCGTCATCAAAGAACATGAACCATTCGCCTTTGGCATGGTCCATGGCCACATTCCGGGCGGCGGCAAAATCATCGACCCAATCAAAATGAAAGATCTTATCCGTGTATTCCTTTACCACCTTTAAAGATCCGTCGCTTTTCTCCTCCCCTACGGTATCCACCGCGATCAGCTCGGAAGGGACAGCCTCAAGAAGGGGCTTTATCGCTTCCAGCCCCCTTCTTATATACTTTATCTGATTTGAAACCAGAATTCCTACCGTAAGCTTTATATCGCTCTTTATGAATTCCGGGTCTACCCTTCTTGGTTCCATCTTTTTCTCCGAAATATCTTTATTTCAGACTTGCCACAGCTTGTTTCTCACATTCTCCGGCAAAAATTTTCTTTGCTTCGGTTCCTTAAAGAATTCCTCTTTAAAAAACCGTCCATACCATTCTTTTGCAGGCTTGGGATCCTCAAGATTCAAGACGGTGATCTCTATCAGTTTCTTTGTTTCCTTTATATCTTTGCAAAAGTCAAGGTCTGCCTTTTTTATATAGGCATATGCATTCTCAAAGCACTTTAGATTAAACTCACTTATAGCCCCTATCATGGTGATCATATAGAGCTGATCTCCCATCATAAAGCTTGGAGTGTCCAGCTGAGACTGGATCCCTCTTTCTTCCGGATGAGCATTCAGCCATTCCAGATTTTTAAAATATTCCTTAACTCTATCCGCCGCGATATCATATGCCTGTGCGTCATAAGCTACGGATGCTACCTTGTGGGCCAATACCAGCTTTGCCGTTTCCTGAAGCCTGTATCTGCTCAAAAGATTCTTTTCCACTTCCAGAACCCCGTCAAGGAAGCCCCAGTTTGCCAGCATTCTTACAGAAGCCACAAGCAGCCATTGACCGCAGGAGGTTTCCAGCTCTCCTGTGCCCTCCAGAGCATGGATGTATTCCGTACACTTCTTATTGGCCTCTTCCTGGGAATCACCCTTTAGCTGAGCCACTATCTGACAGCAGAGCCTGGCACTGGGGCCCTTTTCCTTAAGCTCCTTTTCCAAAAGCTTCATGTTTCTGTCCAATTTGGCCCGTTCCTGCTCGGGAGTCTGATAGAGATAGCCGAAATGGTGGGTAAAAGCATTGAACTGTTTTGTGGGGCCGTACCTTTCATTGAAGACCTCATGTACATAACCCACAAATCGCGTATTTGCGGTCCTTCGGATCATCCTGCCCGCAGCGCCCTTATCATAATGGGTGGGGGTGGTGTAATCCCCGGTGTAATACATTCCGAACTTGTAAATGTCGCATTCTCCCGACTTAAAAAACTCTATAAATTCGGTAACGTCATCAAAGTATTCGTCATCATCAAAATACATGAACCATTCGCCTTTTGCCCGGTCCATGGCCACATTTCTGGCTTCGGAAAAATTGTCCTTCCAATCGTAATGGTAGATCTTATCCGTATATTTTCTTGCCAGTTCCAAAGAACCGTCGCTTTTTTCCGGACCTACGGTATCCACAATGATGAGTTCTGAAGGAACAGCCTCCAGCAGAGGCTTTACCGCTTCCAAACCTTTTCTGAAGTATTGGATGTGATTGGATACCAGCATACCTATGGTCAGCTTTATGTCGCTCTTAATAAACTCGGGATTATCCGGAGTTTTCACAGCCTGTATTTTATTCTGATCTATACTGACTTTCATTATCTGCCTCATATTTTATGCGGTCTGCAGTATCATTTATTTCAATCTTCCTGCCAGCCACTCGGGAAGATATTTCCTGAGTCCCGGTTCTTCAAAGAACCTGTCGTTATAGAATCTCTTATAAAACTCCACGGCAGGTCCTATGTCTTCCAGACCTTTAAAGGTGGTTTTAAGAATGGTTTCGATCTCCTTAAAATCTGTGCAGAAATCAAAGTCCAGTCTTTTTATGTAAGCATATGCCCTGTCGAAATTTCTCAATTTGTTTTCTGCCACGATCCCGATCTTTGTCATGGTAAAAAGATTTTGATCCATCATAAAGCTGGGGAAATCAAACTGGGTCTGTAAAACCTTATCGTCCGGATGTGCATTTAACCAGTCCAGAAGTTCAAAATAGGTCTTTACCCTGTCCGATACCATCTTAAAGTCTCTTCTGCAATAAGCTATGGAGGCTGCCTGCAGGCAGATCACAAGACGTGCTGTCTCCTGTAAAAGGCCTTTTTCCAGATACTTTTTTTCCATATCCAATATGCCTTCAAGATTTTCCCATTTCACCATTAAACGGTTCTGTGCCGTCAGCATCCATTGACCGCAGGATTTGTTCAGTTCATCCGTTCCCTCAAGAAGCCTTATATATTCCGCACATTTTTTATTGGCTTCTATATCGTCTTCCCCCAGCATATTTCCCACTATCTGGGCACAGATCCTGGCATTTGGTCCTTTTTCCTTAAGTTCCTTTTCCAAAAGCTGCATATTTCTTTCGCTTTTGGCCTGCTTTTGTTCAGGTGTTTCAAAAAGATAACCGAAATGATGGGTAAAGGCAGTAAACTGTTTTACCGGAGAAAAGATTTCATTAAACTGTTCATGAACATAACCTTCAAACCTTGTATTTACGGTTCTTCTGATCATTCTTCCTGCGCCGTTTTTCTGATACAGTTCGGGGGTTATATAATCTCCCGTAAGATAAACACCCGCATAGTATTTATCACATTCTCCGGAATTAAAGAATTCTATGAACTCGGTCACATCGTCAAAGTATTCATCGTCATCAAAATACATGAACCATTCACCTTTTGCATGGTCCATGGCCACATTTCTGGCCGCAGAGAAATCGTTGATCCAGTCGAAATGATAGATCTTGTCCGTGTACTCCTTAACCACCTCAAGAGATCCGTCACTGTTCTCAGGTCCTACGGTATCCACAACAATAAGTTCCGAAGGGACTGCATCCAGAAGAGGCTTAACAGCCTCCATACCTTTTCTTATATATTTAATGTGATTGGATACCAGAATACCGACAGTAAGCTTTATATCACTTTTGATCAAAGGCGGATATTCCCTTTTGGCCTTTATTATTATATTGTTCTGTCTTTCATCCTTCAACGTAAAGCCCCCAGCCACGTTTTTATAACATTTGCCATATCAGGTCTGAGTTTGGCTGCTTCCAGTGTCATTTTAAGATCCTTTGCACCGGTGGATATAAACCGATACAAAATATCATTATATCTTACTTCAGTGCCCATCCATCTGATGCCTTTTTCCGTGAACACTTCCGGTTTATAGAGCAGTTCGTACATCTTGCGCTCTGTACATATGCATTCATTAAAGATCTCAAAGATGGCAACTCCGTTAGCTCCTCTTTCGACCGCTCTCTTTATCTCTTCTTCGGACATTTTGTATAAGAGATAGCAATATTCTATCTGACTTGCGGAAAAGAAGTACTCTATAGCCGCATTTAAGAACTCATCTTCAAAACATGAAGAAGCTTTTTGGATAAGACCATTTACCGTAACCTTAAAGTCATCAAAGGGCATCTGATCCAATTGCTTCAGTTTTTCATCGACAGAGCCCTGTAACTCTATCTTTTTTTCTCCAAAACTCAAAACTCCGTTTTCGAGCTTAATTCCGTTGTTTTCCATACAATACTCCTCATATTTTTTCATTTCCGCAGCGCTTTCATCGCTTAAATATCTTTCAAAGTCAGCGGTGTTTTGTATTTGTCTCAGATCCCTGTCCTTTTTTAAGATCTCCAGTAATCTGAAATATTCCTGTATATGCGGTCTTGCTTTTTCTTTTACTCCCTTTATAAGCCATTGCCTTGTAAGATTGTAATGTATTGAAAGAAGGGCGGTCTCCGAAAGCTTTACGGTTTTTTGTATGTTTTCAAATTCCGCTTCCGACTCTTCCGGGCTTTTCCCAAGAGCTTCAAATAACGGAAATTTAAGGGATTCCAGCCATTGATAATAGACTTCCTCCTTTTGAACTTCAAATTCCTCTAAAACCTCTCTTATGTATTTTAAAGCCCCATCATTATCAAAATTGGCCAGTTCAAGAGCCATTTGAGTCCTGAGTCTCAGGTCGTCCGGACATTTTAAGGTTTCTTCCTTAAGGATGTTCAGGTTTCTTTCCCTGTGGGCCCTTTTTTCTTCTTCATTTTCGAAGGCATATCCATAATGATGGGCAAAGGCTTTAAATTCCTTACAGGGCAGCTTTATTGAGGAATAGCTTTCATGAACGGATCCTTTAAATATCAGATCCTGCGTTCTTTTAACAAAGCGCACCGCTCTTGTATCCGTCCATTCGGTACCTTTTTTATTTTTGTAATTTCTGATTATAAAAGAAGCCGAATTATAGTTCTTATATTCATCGGTCTCAAAGAAATCCGCTATTTCCGATACTTCCTCAAACCACTCATCATCATCCAAAAACACATACCATTCTCCGGAAGAATGATCCAATGTAACATTCCTGGCGGCAGAAAAATCTTTTATCCACTTAAAAGAGTATACCTTATCCGTGTATTCTTTTGCAATATCCGCCGATCCGTCACTTATAAGCCCCGGAGTTTCCGTTACAGTATCAACGCAGATCAGTTCTGCGATCCCTCTTTCCAAAAGAGGTTTTACAGAACCAAGACATTTTTTTACGGTTTCTTTTCTGTTTGATATGAGTATGCCTATAGTCAGCTTCATTTATCTTCCTTCAAAAATACCCCGGACTTAAAGCCCGGGGCGTTATCTTGTTTTTTATTATATCATTAACCCTGAAGGAGTGACAGAACACCCTGTGTGGACTGATTAGCCTGAGCCAGCATGGACTGACCTGCCTGCTGTAAGATGTTGTTCTTGGAGAACTGAACCATTTCCTCAGCCATATCAACATCACGTACAGTGGATTCGGCACTCTGAAGGTTTTCAGCCGTGTTATCAAGGTTTGCGATAGTATGCTCAAGTCTGTTCTGAACAGCACCGAGAAGTGAACGCTGTTTGGAAACCTTTTCGATCGCTTCATCAATGTAGTTGATACTGTCGGAAGCACCCTTCTGATCCTTAACGTTTACCTTGGATGGATTTACACCCAGCGCATTGGCACTCATGTCTCCGATCGAGAAGCTCATGGTCTGCCCTTCGTTTGCACCTACCTGAAGGGTTACACCCTTTCCGCCGGATACTCCGCCGTACTTGCTCTGTCCGAGGAAGGCATCCTCATCTCCCAGTCCCTGACCGTTATTAAGCTTAACATCAGCTACATATGTGTTCTGAGTTACATACAAGGTCTTAGGTTCATCGGGATCGGGTCCTACAAGTTCTACGTCGATATTTAAGCCGCCTTCTGCTAAAATGGATTCGATCTCGGATTCCGAATATTCCTGACCTGAGCAGAGGTGAAGGATATATCCTCCGGAGGTTGTAAGGGATCCGTCTGTGCCGTATGAAGCTGCTGTCTTGAGCTCGCACTTTTCACTGTTTACTGCGGAATCAAAGGTTATTGCTACTGTAATATTGTAATCGGCGCCGTATTTAAGAGCTGTAAGCTTAATTGCTGTAGCACCTACGAAATCCGTTGAACCGCTTAATGCATTACTGCCGGCTTTAAATGCGGTTACAGCGGAAGCTCCTCTTATGCCTTCCACTGTTTTCTGAACAGTTGCACCGCATACTGTATCTGTTGCCGTAACAGAGTTAAAGTAGAAATTTACTTCCAGTTCTGCAGGTGTTGCATCAGCCTTGGAATCTTCCTGCTTTGCATTAAGAATAAGGGAATCGATCTCCTGCTGTGTATAGGTCTGATTCTTTACAAGGTTGATCGTTAATGTCTTTCCGTCAGAGCTCCACATAGCGGATTCTCCGCCTGCTGCTGCGGTGTTGTTAAGGTCAACACCTACGCCCTTAACATTGGATGTTACAAAAGCCTGTAATGTTGTATCATAAACACCGAACTTAGGTCCTGCAGATGATACACTTGAGCTTGCTGCTGAAAGTGATCCGTCAAGAAGAGGCATGGTGTTAAATTCTGTATCGCTTGCAATCCTGTCGAGCTCTTCCTGGAGCTGCTCGATCTCGTCCTGAAGGTTGGAACGATCGCTGTCTGTCTCAGTACCGTTGGCTGCCTGAACAGCAAGTTCTCTCATTCTCTGCAAAATGCTGTGGGATTCATTCAATGCACCTTCTGCGGTCTGTATCATTGAAATACCGTCTGCTGCATTGCTGGATGCCTGATCAAGACCTCTGATCTGGCTTCTCATTTTTTCCGAAATTGCAAGTCCGGCTGCATCATCTGCTGCACGGTTAATTCTGTATCCTGATGAAAGTTTTTCTGTAGACTTCGATAAAGAGCTTGTGGAAATACCTAACATTCTGTTGGTATTCATTGCTGATAAATTATGTTGAACGATCATTGCCATAGTAAAGACCTCCTTGTGAACGTATCTCCGATTTTGTCACGCTCTTTCCACAAACTTGACTTCCAACGGGATTTTGTTTCTGATTTATTTATCGGTCTCTTTTGAACAAACTTAAGTCCTTTTTTCAAAATATTTTGTTTTATTGGAATATTTTGCCATTGAGTACAGATATGCATCGGGAACAGACCGGTTTTTTACAACGCAAAAGGAGATGCCTTTCGACATCTCCTTCTGTATGGCTCTGTGTAGTTGTATCCGATTTGCCTAGTTTATCCGATACTATCCAAATAAATCGGATTGATCAGCGATTAACGCAACAGGGAAAGTACGCCCTGGTTGGACTGGTTCGCCTGAGCCAGCATGGACTGTGCAGCCTGCTGGATGATGTTGCTCTTTGAGAACGCAACCATCTCTTCAGCCATGTCAACATCACGGATCGCAGATTCTGCGCTCTGCAGGTTCTCTGCTGTGTTGTCGAGGTTGCTGATGGTGTGCTCAAGTCTGTTCTGGATAGCACCGAGAAGTGAACGCTGTTTGGAAACTGTTCCGATAGCCTTGTCGATAGCATCGATAGAATCGGATGCTCCACTCTGTGTAGCTGCATTAACCTTGGTTCCGTCTACTCCGAGAGCTACAGAACCCATGTTTCCGATACCGAAGCTGATGGTCTGACCGCTGTTTGCGCCTACCTGAAGGGTAACGCCTTCGCCGCCGGACTTAACATCATAGTTCTTCTGGCCGAGATATGCATCGTCATCACCGAGACCTGCACCACCTGTAAGAACTGCTGTCTTCTTAATTGTGTTATCGGTTACGAACAATGTGTTTGCTTCATCAGGGTTAGGTCCCTTGAAGTCAACATCCATAGATAATCCTGCCTTGGCAAGGATCTTCTCGATGTCGCTCTCGGTGTACTCTGTACCTGTGGACAGACTCAATTCGTACTGACCCTTGGCATTGAGTTCTCCTGTTGTCTGATATGTAGCAGCTGTCTTAAGTTCTGCTTTCTCTTCGCCCTTTGCTGCATCAAACTTAATTGTAATGGTAACATCGTTATCAGCACCGTACTTATTAGCTGTAATTGTGAGGGATGTAACACCAACGAAATCTGT
>JAEEGK010001078.1_pt1 | contig 68084 bp, 58 predicted proteins | sample 8958771 | NCBI WGS metagenome assembly JAEEGK01 (sample SAMN16246547, study PRJNA631951) | gut metagenome | biome: gut microbiome; feature: rumen; material: SC-attached | host: Bos | place: Iran: Karaj | collected 2018-10
GGCCACCTACATCATGGCGCAACTATTTGACATGGCGAACCATCCCGTGGCGGCTTTCCTGTTGGAAGTGGTGATTGTTACCTCATTGATCCTCATCGTGGGCGAAATCACGCCGAAAATCTATGCCAGCAAGCGTCCCGTCAAAGTGGCTCGTTTCATGGCACGGCCTTTGCGTTTCCTCATCGGACTGTTCAAGCCCTTGAGCAAGCTGCTGGTCAACTCCACTTCGTTTATGGACAAGCACTTGGAGAAGAAGAAAGGCGAGATTTCAATGGAGGACCTCTCCACCGCCGTGGAAATCGCCACCGAAGAATCGACTCCGCTTGAAGAGAAACAGATGCTGAAAGGCATCGCCTCGTTTAGCGAGAAAGAGGTGAGCAATGTGATGATTCCACGTGTCGACATCATCGGGGTCGAAAAAGATATGGATTTTGCCACCATGTTGGCCATCGTCATCAAAAGCGGTTTCTCGAGGATTCCCGTCTACGACGAGACTTTGGACAAGGTGGAAGGCATCCTTTATGTGAAAGACCTTCTCCCCTATCTCGATGCCGAGTCATACGAATGGCAGAAGCTCATCCGACCTGCGTTTTATGTGCCTGAAAACCGCAAAATCAATGACCTTTTCCAAGACTTCCGCGAGAAAAAAATCCATATTGCCATTGTTGTTGATGAATACGGCGGCACTTCGGGACTCATCACCATGGAAGACGTCATCGAAGAAATTGTAGGCGAAATCAACGACGAATTCGACGAGGCCAATGTGGAAGAACACTATAAGAAGCTTGAAGACGGTTCCTATCTCTTTAAAGCTCAGACCAGTATTGTCGATTTCTGTAAAGTGTTTGGCGTCGATGAAGGCTATTTCGAGCCCATGCAGGGTGAAGCTGACACCTTGGCCGGACTCATCCTCGAAATCGAAGGGCGCATCCCTGAGATTGGTTTCAAGTTCAATTTTGAGAAGTTCCACATGGAAATCACCGATGCCGACACCAAACGCATCAAAGAAGTAAAAGTTGTTTTTGATGAAGAATAGACCATCCATATTGTTTGTGGCGCTTGCTATTGTGCTCATCGCCATTTCCTGCGACCGCGAACCAAACTACTTGCCTAAGCCGCGTGGTTATTTCCGCATCGACCTGCCCGAAAAAGGCTATACCCAAGTCGACACGATTGAGCGCTATAGCTTTGAGTGCCCGCAATATGCCCTTGTCACCCCCGATCCCTATTCACCCAACGAAAAAAACTGGATCAACATCGAGATGCCGCAATTCAAAGGCTCCATTCATCTGACACACAAGCCCGTGAATGGCAACTTATCCAATTACCTGGAAGATGTACACACAATGGTGACAAAACACCTACAAAAGGCCAACGGCGTGCGCGACAGTCTGATTGTCAACGAGGAACACCATATTTACGGCCTTTTTATCGAGATGGACGGCAAAGGCGTGGCCACCCCGATGCAGTTTTATCTTACCGACAGCACAAAGAACTTCGTCCGTGGCGCCTTATACTTCAATTTCCAACCCAACAACGACTCGATGCAGCCTGTCATCAATTTCATCCGCGAAGACATCGACCACTTGATTAATACCTTTGAGTGGAAATAATTTGCGGTTTTTTCCCATCTTTTCAACAAAAAACACTATTTTCGCGGCGCGAATCAATTTTTGCGCCGATGTAAACAGAGTATTCACTTTAAAAAAAAGGGGGAAAGGCCTATGATGAACAGCCTGAAAATCGGGAACTTGACTTGGCGTCATCTCAATAACCCAACGGAAGAAGACTTTGAATTCCTGAAAGACCGATTTCATTTCCACCCTTTGGACATCGAAGACTGCAAATCCGTCAACCAACGCCCGAAGATCGACATCTACGACGATTACTATTTCCTCATCCTTCATTTCCCTAACTTCGACCGCCAAAACAAGTTCGTGAAAATCAAGGAGGTGAAGATTTTCTGGGGCAAGGACTACATCATCTCCATTGAGAAGAACCCTTGGGGCGTGTCGCAACTCTTCGAGGAATACGAGGAGCGCATCCAGAACGGCGAGGAGATGAACTTCCGTAACTCCGACATACTGCTCTACCGTATCCTTGAGAAGCTGATGACCGAATCAGTGTATCTGCTGCGCAAGGTCGGTTTGGACGTTGAGTTAATCAACCGCGAGTTGCTGCAGGAGAAACAGGTGAAGATCATCGAGCGCATCAGCGTGACACGAAAGAACCTCATCCTCATCAACACCATCTTCAAGCCGCAGTTGCGACTCTTCCATTTGTTTGAAACAGGTAAAGTTACTGGCTTCACCGACGATGTGGAATACATGGAAGACTACTGGGGCAACATCCTTGACTATCTGCAGAAGGTATGGGATATGACCGAGGACTACGAGGAATTGATTGAAGGCCTCTCCATGACTTTCGACTCAATGCAGACCAACAAGACCAACGAAACGATGAAAATCCTGACCCTCGTGTCGACCATCATCCTGCCTTTGACCTTCATCACAGGTCTCTATGGCATGAACGTCGGGCTGCCTTTCCAAGACAAGGCCTGGGCTTTTTGGGCCATCATGGGATTTATGGCGGTCGTCGCGGTCGGATTCTATATCTATTTCAGACACAAGAAAATGATGTGATGTAACATCACATCATTTTATCATCAATTTTTCATATTTCACCACACAACCATTGCGCATCAATTTGACGATGTAGCAACCTTTGGCCAAATCGGCAGGTAAGGTCACCGTGAATTCGCCGACGGCATGGCCAGAAGCCTTCATAAGGGTGCGACCGCACAAATCACAAAGCGCGACAGCGTCAAAGGTGTCACAGTTGCCACTGATGTGCAGCGTCTGTCCGCGCTCAACGGGATTGGGGAAAAGATAAACCGCCTCATTCCCTTCTTCTGCGATGCTCCATGACGGATCCCAAATCATGCGGGCATATTCCGGATGGTCGACAAAGGGGTTGCGATTGTACTGATAATCGTTATAAATGGCTTCATTGCGTTCTTTTTCCTTGTCGCTCACAGGGTCCTGCTCATTCCAACGCAACAGCAAATCGATGGCCCAAGGCTGGATTTCCGACTTGGTGGTCATGTCGCTTGAGCTCCAGCTGCCATCCTCGGTGTAGTAACGCACACTCATGTACATGATGGCACGGGCAAAGTCGCCTTTGTATTCGTCGATAGGCTCAAAAACCGTCCCCGAAAAGCCAGGAGTCTTGCATGAGCCTAGTTTTGAGCCGTTTTGAGAAGTCCACGAAGCCGACCCAACTTCACCAAAGGCAAAGTTGGCTCGTTTGTTGTTGACCCAACCGTCCACAGGGAAGATATGGTGCAGATCGGTACGAGCTATGCCATCATTGTTGAACCAACTCTGCGGCCATGAGTGTTCGCGGTTGTAGCAATCACCCTCGCCGCTATAGTTGCCGCATTGATCCTGACCAAGATAATACACATAAGGTGGAGTCCCATTCGGGCGATCGGAATACATGTCCCACACTACACCGTTGCCTTTGTTGTCGGTGCTCCAAAAGGCGTTCCACAACTGGGCATACGAGATAGATGTGTGTCCCTTGATGATGCCATGCAAAGCAACCTTCAGCTGATGGCCTGTCAAGCCGTTGGCGGAGTTGTAGTAATTGGCAGGTTGCGCAACAGCAATCAACGCAAAAGTCAAGGCAATTACAAGCGAAAACAACTTTTTCATTGAACCTTAAGTCTTTGAATTTTAAATCTTTGAATCCTAAATTAAATCCGTAAACAAATAAAGAATGGCTATTATGAGCATAAACACCGAGGCGGAGAACTCCACGAAACTCACCTTTTTGATGATACCTGGGGTGAAGTCGACGCGGACGGTGAAGAAAGCCCACAAAAAGCCTGCCAACGTGACCGCGACGAAAAACCATATCCCGAATGGAACAAAGAACACGCTCACTATCGAATAAAGGAAGGTATTGAAGGCGGCAAGAATGGTAAGCAGGATAATGTCGCTTTCTTTACTGACCGTATACAGCATCTTGCCTTTCAATGCCCAAATGGAGTCAACAAAAAGCTTCACTGCCACCACAAGCATCATGGCAAAGACCATATATTCAGCGATATTGGTAAACAGATGGGCCATCAAACGACCCAAACCATTACCTAACAATGCCGTAATCCCTTGGCTGATGCCAAAAGTGACGGGAATCCAAATCTTCTGCGAAGGCTTGTCGTCGGCCTTCACCAAACCCACCGAGCGCGTGACCACGCTCGAAGTCAGGCAAAGGATGAAAAGGATACTGATTATTATTGCTGTCGCTGTCATAAGATGCATCCTTACTTATGCACCTTCCTAATGAACTCTTCAACCTCAGGCACACCACCCTGATAGACGAGGTAGCCATTGTAAGGCTCTCTCGGGGTGATTTCGCTGTTCACAGGTGTGAGCATGATGTTCTTCACCTCTTCGCGGTCGTGTGTCTGACCCAAGGCCCAGCCCAACTTGATGTAGGCGGTCTCGGCGAGCATGTTCTGTGCAGGGATGATACCACGGTCCATCAGGTCGCGGCCGGTGTCGTAGACGAACATGTGGGCATAGCCCCAGATGGTCTGCACGGTCATGTATTGGTGTACGCCCTTGTCGGTGGCGCGCTGGATGGCGTCAAACATGCCACGGTTGACGTGACCCAAGCCCGTGCCGTCCCAAACGATGCCCTTGTAGCCGTTGTCGACCAAGGCGTCAAGCACATCGGGCTTCATGCCGGGATAGTAGTAGAGGATGGCCACGCGGTCGTCGAAGGTCGGGATAATCTTCACATCGCGGTCGGCGCGGCGGTGGTTGTAGACCTCCTTAATCGGCACTACGCCACGCTTGCGGTCAACGGTAGCCACAGGCGTGTCACCAATGGTGCGGAAAGTGGAACGATAGCTTGAGTGCATCTTACGCACACGCGTGCCACGGTGCAGGAAGCCATACTCGTCGGAGGTGGGACCAAACATGCAGACCATCACCTCAGCCACGTCGCCGTGACCGGCAGCCGTCATGGCATGCATCAGGTTCAAGGCGGCGTCGGATGACGGACGGTCTGACGAACGCTGCGAGCCGACCAAGACAATCGGCACTGGCAGGTTCTGGCACATGAAGGTCAGGGCGGCGGCGGTGTGGGCCAAGGTGTCGGTGCCGTGGCCGATGACGATGCCGTCGATGCCGTTTTGGATCTCCTCGCCAATCTTCTTGGCTAAGGCGATGTACTCCTTGGGCGACATGTTCTCAGAGAACACGGCGAACACCTTCTCAGTGTCTAAGTTGCAGATGTCGGCCAGCTCCGGCACGGCGCCATACAACTCACCCGGCGAGAAAGCGGGAATCACGGCACCGGTGCGGTAGTCCAAACGCGAGGCGATGGTGCCACCCGTGCCGAGCAGCTTCACATGCGGAAGTCCCTCGGTGTAAGGGAATTCCTTCTCGGGGATGTGGTAGTTGGCTTTCTTGTAGTCGGTCTCCACCATGCCCGTGATGGTGCTGATGTCGACTCCAATGTTGTAGCCCGTGTTGACCTTCATGACGATGTGTTGGTCGTCCTGGAAGGCGGCGCGAGGCAGGATCGTGCCTTTGAAGAGGCCACCCGTGGTTTGGCATTCGGCCTGACTCCACACGCGGCAGTTATATTTCTTGAGCACCTCAAGCGAGGCACCCCAATATCCTTGGAAAAAATCTTCAGCCATGTTCTTCTTTATTTGATGTTGTTAGCCAATTCTTTCATTTCGATGTTGCCCATCGCTTCTTTCATCTGACCCATGATCCAGTTTTGGCGGTCGAGGTCAGTGCAGGATTTCTTCTTGGGAGCGAAGCCGGCGCAGAGGTTATCGAGCTTGGTGAGCAGGTCGTCCTTAGCATAGCGCTTGAAGTCCATCTTGTTCAATACTTGCTCCATCGGCAACGAAGCGTCTTCGACCAACGAAGGAGCCATATTCCAAGCCAGACGATAATCTAGACCTTGCTCCTTCAGGAAAGCGAAGAGTTTGAAGAGGGTCTCGCCGTTGAACTTCGAAGCGGCATTCTTGCCAAGCAAATGCTTGAGTCTCATGCCAACGAAGCGGCCCACTGTGCGACCATCCACGCTGAGTTTCTCGACGACTTCGGCCATGGCAGGGAACCAGTTCTTTGCGAAGATGTAACGGAAGCAGTCCTCCGGCACGTTCCACTCTTTGAGTTTGTAGTAGCGGTCGATGATTTCGGTAGGCATCTCGGCGCGCAGAGCCTTGATGAAGGCGGGGTCGAGCGGGATGGGAGCTGAGTCGGTGTCGGGATACATACGGTCGGCACCAGGAAGCACGCGCTCGAAGATGGTGATGCCATTGCAGACGGCCTTACGGGTCTCTTTCGGCACACCGTCGAAGGCCATGAGGCAACGCTCTTCGATGGTCTCGATGGCGGTAGGCATGTCGTTCTGCGGACCCCACACGAGGATGAGGGCATCTTCGTCGGTGGCATGGACACGCTTGGCCAGCTTATGCCATTGCGAATGCGTCAGCACAGGTTCCAGCATCTCGTCGTGGAGCATGTTGGGACGCTCAAGGCAGGCTATGACCTTCAGGCGGTCGGCGATTTCGTCGGCGAACATCTTGCCGGGTTGGGTGAAGTGCGAAAGCACGCCACGGAACTTCGGCAACTTGACGAGCTTCAAGGCACCGCCTTTGGCTTTGTTGTCGAGGATGGGCAGGTAGTCGGTCGGGAACGACACATCGGCCACTTCCACCTTCCAGCCTTCCTTGCCAATTTCACGATTGAGGCGCTCTTGCAACTGCACCAACGACCACTGGCGGAAGCACTCGTTGTGCGACAGCTCGGGAATCCACTTGGCGTGTTGCACACCCTTCAACTCGATGCGGGTGCCGCCCGTGCAGCTTACGTTGACGTCTTGACGGCCTGCACCCATGCCTGTGCGGACCAGACCCGTACTGCGGCCGAGGAAGCGGATGTATTCGCAGGTCTCGCGCAACTCGTCGGGATTCTTGCAGTCGGGGTAGGTGACGGTCTCGATCAACGGCACGCCCAGACGGTCGGTCTGATAGATACGGCGGTGGCCGATGTCGCTAATCTCGCGGCAGGCGTCCTCCTCGATGCTCAGCTGGATGAGGCGAATGTCCTTCTTAGGCAGCTTGAGCAGGCCTTCCACGCCCACGATGGCGGTACGTTGGAAGCCTGTCGGGATGGAGCCGTCGAGGTATTGTTTACGGGTGATATGCACCTCGCCCACGATGTTCAGATTCGAACGCAAAGCGATGATGATGGCGTTGTGCAGAGCCTCACGGTTGATGGGGAACGGCGGGGTGTCGTCGATGTCGTAGGTGCAGGCGGTGCCGTTCTTGATGCGGTAGACGATTTCCTTCTTCGTCTTGAACTCCATCAAGGCCGTGCCGTCGTATTCACCTAATTCTGAAAGAGTTGGGCGCATGTGACGGATCAGTTCGGCATCGTAGTCCTCAAACTTGTTAAATTGTCCAGCGGGACAATGGCAAAACAGCTTCTCCTTGGTCTTGATCTGCTGGTGCACTTCTAGTCCCGACATGAAGCCTATGCGGTCATAGTCTTCCTGTGTGGCTTTCTTGCGCTCGACATAGCCGGCCTGTTGCTTGGTCAGCTCGTAGTTGGCGCGTGGGTCAAAGTTGGTGCTCATATTTCGTAATTTGTTGATTCAAAGATTTAAAGATTCAAAATTAAAAAATTTGACTTTATCGTAGTTCTGGGGGATTTGCAATCCGTCAGCCTTGAATTGGGGATTTGCAATTCCCACCTCAAAAAGAATCGGCTAAAATAGGAAAAATTTGGATTGGTTACGCAAATTTGCAAGAAAAAAGCTTTTTTAGGTTTTCCTCTGCTTTTTTCCTTATTTGATTTGTAACGTCTTTATATTGGTGAAGTCTGCCTTTATTAGGGATAAGCGTAAGTTGTAGCTCGTCTGACAAGAGCCTTTTTGCAAACTTGGCAAGGGCTTTGGCTCTATGTACTTCCAGTTTCAACTGAATACTATAGAAATTGTCGTCAATTGTAATATTATCCAATGGAACGACCTCAAATATGCCACCACCGTCAATATGATGGTCCAATTGGTAAATGGAGACGGAAGGGTATAAACCATAAAACAAGGTGAACACTAAATGATCTTCTCCTCTGACCTTAGGAAGAGGAGCGGGATGGCAGCCTATGAACATCATTTCGTTGTTCTCAAAGAAAGATTGTGGCAGTATAGGGACTCCACCGACGAGAACAAATTTATAGTTATGGGTGCAAAGGTAATCCTTACAATCGTCTAATTTCTCAAAAATAGTTTTGTCGTTTAATTGCCTTTCTTGCAGTAGCATAGGGTAATAATCCTTTACTATTTCTTTCAAGGCTTTAGAATGACCGAATCGAATCTGCCCCAAATAATCTTTCCAAAAAGTAAAAGACCATATATTCATGCCGATGAATCGTTCGTGGCGGATTTTTTTCTTCTTGGGAGGGACAACCAGCCAAAACACATCAAAATCGATGGACAATTCTTGCAGCTCCTTAATCAACATCAATGAAAATAGGTCTCCCGCACGAGCCAAAACACAAACATCTTTCATTGATATTCAAAGTTTATAATTCAACAGTCATAAAATGATCGTCACACCCGACATAGTATTTTTCAAAATGCGAAATGACTGCATCATAAGTGATTGAGGAAAGATTGTCGTTTCTAAAAACATTGTTGTAGAAAATGTCCACAACATCATTATATCGGTTGTTCTTGATGATTCTCTTTTGTGCCGTAAGATAGGTGAGGGTTTGCTCAAACAAGTTCTTTGTAAAATAGGGTTTAGGGTTGTCCAAAATTGAAGTGAAAGCCGATTGCAGCTTGTCTTTGTTTTTGGTGCTTGTTTCTGTGGAGAACAATACCAGATGTTGGTCATCCAAACAGTAGTCTTTCAAGTTGGCATAGTAGCAAAGCCCCAAGTCGTCTCTCAAGGTCTTATAAAGCGGTTTCCAAAGATTGCCGCAAAGCATGTAATTGACGAACTGGGTCTTGGGCAGTTCCTCGTTGGGAATCAGTGATTTGTTGAGGATGAACTGGACCGCATTGCCAGGCACTTCCGACAGGTTTTCTGGTTGAAAAGAATCCTTAGGTAATAGTTTGATGGGTTCTTGACGATAAAGGCTATGATGTCTTGGGTTGCTGTCAAGAGCCGGATAGGTGTCGTTTTTTGAAACGTTGATGACCATATAAGGCTCTTCGTATTGCTTTTCGTACACTTTCTGGATGAGGTCGAGATCGCACTTCTCGATGACCGTCTTGTCTCCTATCGCACAATAATAATCAAAGTATTTCCTGAAGAAATTGTACCTGTATGAACGATACCTGTCGGCAAAACCTAATCTGTATTCTTCCAATACGATTTTCTTTTCTTGCAAGAAATAAGTTTCATCAAACTGATGCTTTTTTGTGATTTCTTCAAAAAAAGCATGTTTAAACTGACCGACATATTCGTCAAGCCCTGTGATATAGTAAACGATATAGTTATCGGAAGTAATGGCGTTGAAAAAGATGGCATGTTCGTCGAATTCTTCGGTCATCCATTGAGCACTTTTGCAAACCAAATGTTCGATTAAATGGTTCAAACCTCTTTCTTCGGGCGATTCCGTTAGGGCCGCCCCTTTATAAACGATGTAAAAACCACTTAAGTCGTTGAGCGATTCCAGATTATAGACTATCATCTCAGTTGCGTTATTCTCCTTGCTTTTTGCAGATTTGTTTTAAGATGGCCATCCTTTTCCAGTATTCGGATGAGTTTTCGGCGGGATAGCCTACCAAGGTTTGTTTTTTTTCTTTGACGTCTTTCATCACGATGGAATGGGCCAGCACAACAGTCGATTCCTCGATATTCAGACTGCTGATGACACCAGCTTTTCCCCAAAACACGCAGTTGTTTTTCATTCGGACATAACCGGCAATGGCTACTTGGGCGCTGAAATAGCAATTGCTTCCAATCCATGTGTCATGTCCGATATGCACATGGTCGTCCATTTTACAACCCTTCCCGACAATGGTCGTTTCCGTGATGCCGCGGTCGACCGTACAACATGCGCCCATCTCTACATCGTCGAGGATGATGACTTTGCCCCATGATTGTCGTTTCTGGTACGAGCGGTCGGCTTGCTTGATATGGGCAAAGGGCTCTGCACCTATGACACTGTTGGCATGGATGACGACATTATTGCCGATGATGACATTGTCGTAGATGACCACATTGGGGTAAAGGGTGACATTGTCACCAATGCTGACATTATTGCCAATACGAGTCCCTTCTCCAATTTTTACGTTATGTCCTAAAGTATATTGCTTTTTCCCGATGAGTCTGTTCAAAAACGAAGATTTGGTGGTATGTTGTGCGTTATAATTCTTAGCCAGATTGTCGAACAAGGCCAATGGGGATGAGGTCAAAATGAGCACTTTGTCTTCAGGCTTCACTTTGGGCATTTGGTCTATGACAATCACATTTGCTTTCGTTTTGAACACCTTATTATAAAGGCCCTCAAAATCAACCCAAGTGATTTCGTCAGGAAGCACTACTTCATAGTCATTTAATCCTGTTGTCTTGGTGGTTGGATCACCGACAAGGGTATAGGCTATGCTATTGTCTACATATTGCTGAAGGAGGCTCTTTATCTCGTATGGATGGCTGAATTTCATGAGTTAGAGGTGAGTTAAGATGGAGGATTGCAGTTTGACAGCGTCTTTTAACAAATTGGCTGATTTTGAAGTGATTTGAGCTTTGCGTGCATACAGGAGCGCTTTCGGATACTCTTCGAGTGTGTAATACAAATGAGAGAGCAACAACTTCTCGGCTGCGGTCAATTCTTTTAAGTTCTCTATCATATCCACAGCTTGGCGTAGTTGTCCCGAATCAATCAGGGCATAGACTTCCGTCATGATTTCGTTTTTTGACTTTTTGTCAATAAAACCATGATTGTTTGACAGGCAACCTCCATTGCATTTTGGGGCAAACTGGCAGGTTTCGCATTCCTTTCTGATATTAGGTCGATTCAATCTGCTGTCTATCACATCTGTATAGTAAGTTTTAATGTCTTCAAAAGAGGAAAAGTCGGTCAAATGTTTCTTTTGGTAATCGCTGAAAGAGAAACAGCGAAATACGGACAAATCGTAATGGATGTCGATGGGCATTCCGCATTTTCCCATGTATGAGACAATTTGCGGTTGCATCTTCGCTATTTCCCCCAATTGGTTTTCAGAGAAGAAACACAAGGGTAGGGTGCAGTCAAGATGCGTTTTGATCCCATTCTCGAAACATAACTTCATGAAATCAAAGACTCTTTCCGCCAAAATAGGGTATTGGTCGGGAGGTACAACCATATTGGAAACGGCTCCGTATGAAGGACTTGCAACTGCAAAACGCAGGTCTTCCACTCCAAACTTGTTGCAATAACCAATGATTTCGTCTCCATTGAAGTCAAGTTTGTAGATGTTGTAGCCAATGCTGCACCTAAGTCCACAACTAATCGCATAATCGATGTTGGCAATCACTTGGTCGTGGTGCTTGGGATTCATGTAACTTTTCTTCTCATTCAGGTTGAACAAAAGGGCGATTTTGTCTCGATAGGAGGCAAGTTGGTCGAACGCTTTGCTGGTGACTATTCCTCCCGTGAAGAAAACCATGTGTGAGATTCCTGTCGACTGAGAAAGTCGCTCCAAAAGATAATCCAAATGGGGATAGATAAGTGGTTCTCCTCCAATGACATTCAGGCGAATGGGTTGTTTCTCCTTTTCCACAAAATCCAAAAACACATCCAAATCTTCTTTTTTCAAGATGTTTTTCTCGCTATTCCTTTGCATCTCTGTGGCAGCGAAGCAGTAGGGACACGAATTGGTGCATTTATCTGTAATGATGAGGTTCATGGCGATTGATTAAATGTATTTCCTAAAGTTGGTTTCCTCGAGGCTTTCCTGAAAGAGGCGTTCTGCCATCCTTTCGCAATAGTTGCATTGGTGGCATTTCCTTTCACAGTTTCTGATGTGGTCAATCCAATCTATTGGGAACAGGTCGTTTCTTAGGATATAAGGTTTGAAGAGTCCTGTATGCCCAGGTTCCATGAGATCCATTAGATTGCCATTAAATTTCTGTTCCGTGTAGGCTTTGACGATAATTCGAGGCAACAGATGGGATCGGGTAGCGATTTTAAATCCATCGAAGATAGAGGTGTAGTGTTCGACATCTTCAGGGCGAATGAATGTCCCTTTCAGAACCGCAGTACGGTCGTTGTTTTTTCCCAAATAATGGGAGCACTCAGGTATGGTTGTGCCGTCGGGCAATTGTTTGGAAAACACGGAATGGGCGATATGGTTGTCGTGCATGCTTTGCCAAGGGCAATAAGCCAGACATCCACTGTTTACAAGGGCATACAACTTTTTCCCGTTTTTCTGTGCCCACGATTTGATATTGCTTAGATAGTCGAACGAACGATAGAGTTCTCTTCTCACATAATAGCCGTCAAACTGTTCTTTCAAGTAATCCATTGCATCAATGTTACCCACGCGCATATTGATGGAAGCCCGTGTTTCTATCTTTTCACCATAGTGGTGTTTAACCCAATTGGCGATGGCAGGCGAAGTCGTGGTTATTGTAGTGACACCATATTCGTACACATAACGGTCGACAGTTTTATGCAAACCATCCAAATAGCTCTCCGATTGCAAGTGGTCGCCATAACAAGCGGCATTGAGTAGCAGCGTGAGTTTTATGTTGTGTTCTTTCATCCACACCAAGTCAGACAGAAGCGTCTTCTCAGTATCGTCGATATTGTTTTTTTTGCCCAATGGCTCTCTTCCTGAAGGTTGTCCGGGAAGGGCAAAGTACACTTCGTTGATGTGTTGGTAATCAGTGATGATTTTCCTGATGTCGTCGCCCCATGGGTTGTTCTGGTAATAACCTATCGAATATTCAATATTCATATTGCTTCAATTAATCGGTTTTTATCCATAGTGTCAAATAGTGCATGGAGTTTTTTGATGGCTTCGCATTTGTTTTGCCTTGTGATATTGTCGATTCTGTCGTATCCAGGGCAGTCGAATTCACAAATTCTGGCCGCTTGGCAATGCTGGCATTCGCTCAAATAGTGCTCGCTTTTTTCATGAAAACGTTGTAGGCGGGGAAAATAATTCTCATCAACTGTTGGGTCGCCGAAAGTCCCTAAACTATAGTCTTGTCCATGGGCATCCAACGATACACAGGGACTGCATGGATACATTTTACCATCTGGAGTGAATACAATCATGGTGCTCCCCGCATGGCAGAAAGGGTTGCCACAGCCTAATGCTTTGAGATTTCTGACCGAAAGACCATAATAATGCCTTATCATTTGGCTCATCTTCTCTTCCTTAATATGATATTGTAGTCCATATTGAAGAATGTCTTTGTAGACGTCAAAGATTTCATCAGCCGAAAGTGGTGTAAAAGAAGAATCTGGTATCAATGACACGTTTGATGTGGCAATATTGACTTGAATATGACGCACATCCAAGCTGTCGAACATGGAAAAGATATCACCAATCATACGATGGTTGTGTCTTGAGCAAACTGCAATGGGTGAGACTTTTAGCCCACGGCTTTTGATTTTTCTCATCCATTCCATTGTGGTTTGCCATTTTTGTCGGGCTGCATTATGGATGTCTTCTGGCCCATCAATTGAAGTGCTAACACTCATGTTGAACCGTTCCATCAACGACAGCATCTGGTTCGTCATCAGCGTCAGGTTCGATTGGATGCCAAAATCAACGGTTTTATGGTTCGTTTCCATGACTTTGATGGCATATTCCATGCAGTCTTGGAAAAACTCTGGAGATGCCAACAGAGGTTCTCCACCATGAAAAATGATTTCGATGTGTTTCGAAGAGGCATGATAGGCAATGGCATCAACAATCTTTTTGAACATGTCAAATGAGAAAAACTTGGAGCTTTGGTTTTTCTCAATGGCATAACAATAACCACAATGAAGATTGCATTTGTTGGTCACCGCGAAGTAGACTTGTTGCAGGTTCTTCAAATACGAGTAGTCATTCATGGTAATTGTGTTTTATAGTAATTCACTATTTCTACAATTTTGCTCCTGTCTTGTTCTAATAGGAATGAGTAGAGCAGCTGGTTGGCTTGGCAACGATTTGTGGCTGTTTCTTGATCCAGTTTGTCGAAGGCAGGACAATAAAAATCGCAGACTATGGCAGCTGGGCATTGTTCACACTTTTCTCTATTGTCGAAATACAAGGAATGGAAGTCTTTCAAAAAGTTTTCATCGCGATTTTGGCTTTCGTCAAGAAGGTTGCCTTGTACGAATATTTTTCTGGCGATTTCAGTAGTGACGCACGACCCGCAAGGATAGAAATTTCCATCGGGCAAAATGTGGATTTTGTATAAACCAGCACCGCAAATGGGAGAGTCGCAATGGAACTCAGATATTTTGCCCTCAACCAGTCGCGTCAGCTTCCCCAAAAGCATCCAATCACAGATTTCCTTGTAGTTTTTCGCGAAGGCTTTATAGGCAGCCTTGTAATAGGTCATCATCTCCTCTTTGCTCAAAACCAAACTTTTGTCTTCGCCAACGATTGAAGCAATGTTGAAGTGATACTGCTTTATATGCAAGTCTTTGAACAGATTTACGGTTTCGTCCACTCTGTTGAAATTGTGCTTACTAATTACTGCAATTGCACTTCCAAAAATCCCAGCATCTTGCAATCGTTGGATGGCAGAAACGGTCTTTGAGAAGCCTCCTCTTATGGCATTATGGGTGTTGGAAGGACCGTCAAGAGAAACACTGACTACAACATGATGCTTTACGAAAGTAGCAACATGTTCATCGGTGAGTAAAGTGCCGTTGGTCTGAAGTTGGAAACGTATTTTTTTGTTGTGCTGCGTTGCCAGTTTTTTTGCCAAACAACACCTTTCGTCGTACCATGATGCTGACCTGAGTAAAGGTTCTCCACCATGAAAAACAATATTAATATCTTCTTGACTTTCGGCAAAAAGCCTATCAAAGATAGCTTCAAATTGGGATAACATGAATGCTTCAAGTTTATTTCTTTTGGATACATAATAGCAATAGCTACAATCTAAATTACAGCTATCGGCGACTTCAATATGTACCTCATACACTTTTCTTAGCAAACCAGTCATCTCAAAAACTTAAAAAGGATGCTCTCTGCATCGAGGACATCCTAATTTTTCCAAAATGGTGTAATATGTAACTAGGTTACTTAACGTAAATGTAATGGCTGTAACCGACACCGTTGTCTTCAGTTGTTGCATTCTCGCATCTGATATAGTTCAGATACTCTTGCATGGTCGGAAGCTCGTTTTTGGTCGAAACAGCATCATTCGTCTTTTTTTCGTTGTTCATCATTGTTTTTGCCCAGTTATATTCCATCGGGCACGTCGGTTTTAATCATTAGTTTTCAACCCTGCAAAGATATATCTAAAAATTCATGTTAAGACCATTTCATAATGCCCAATTTGGTGGTGATTAATGCCCATTTAGGGCATTAATCATAAAAAAACCATTAATAATCATGCTTTTCGTACTATGAACATTGAAGACTTGTATTAGCTGACATCGGTGGAGTCTAAGAGCAAATCTGAATAGATTTTGAAAAAATCATAATCCAAAGCTTTGGAAATCTGATACAATTGATAAGTGTCGATATGTTGCTTTTGGAATATTTTGCTGATGGTGCGAGGGTTGCATGATAGTTGTTTGGCCAGCCAAATGTTGGTCCTGCCTTGTTGTTTCAACTCAGCACTTATTAATTTACCAATGTGTGGAATTACTGTCATACCGTTTGCTTATTAATACCTTACGAAAATAGGTGGTTATTGATTCCTTAATCTTTCCCATCATCGATTGTCCGTGCAATCTTTTCAATGTTAAGACTGCGTGCCGAGGCGTCGATGATGTCCTTGTAGATGCCGCCTTTCTTATAAATTGAATCTGGGTCGCCAGATTCCTCAACATGGCCGGTCTTGAGGGCGTAGACCATCTCACTGTCAATGATTTGCGAGATACTGTGTGAAATGATGATGACGGTGCGGTCTTTCTTGATGGCGTCGAGGCTGTTTTTGATTTGCTCGGTAGCGATGGCATCAAGGCTGGCGGTAGGCTCGTCGAGGAAGATGATGGGCGGGTTCTTGAGGAACATGCGCGCGATGGCGATGCGCTGCTGCTGACCGCCTGAGAGGTCAGAGGCCTTGTTCTCGAACTGCTTGGGCAACTCCATGATCTGGTCGTAGATATACGATTTTTTGGCCGCCTCTACCACCTCTTCGTGAGTGGCGTTGGGGTTGCCATAAAGGATGTTCTCTTCGATAGTGCCGTCGAAGATATGATTCTTCTGCAACACGAGGCCGATGTTCTCGCGCAGGAACTTGGTGTCGTATTCGCGCAAGTCCACGCCATCCAAGGTGATGATGCCAGTTTGCGGCTCATAAAATTTGTCCAACAGGTTGACGATGGTGCTTTTGCCCGCGCCCGAAAGACCCACCAAAGCCGTGATTTTGTTTGGCTCGATGGTCATGTTCACGTCAAAGAGGGCTTGGTTGCCGTTGGGATAGGTGAAGTTCACGTTCTTCATCTCAAATAAGCCGTGGATTTTCTCAGGCTTGTAGCTGCCAGAAGGTTCAACTTCCTCTTCCGCATCGAGGATGCCAAAGAAACCCTCGGCGTAAATCAGGGCGTCGTTCACGTCATCAAAGATGCGCTGCAACTGGGTGATAGGCGCGATGACATTGCTAAACAGCATCACGTGGTACATGATTTTACCGATGGTCATGCCGGGGTAGTCAATTAATACAAGGTAGGCGGTCAGGATGATGACCAACACTGTGCCGACCTGTTTCACAAAGCTCTTCACGCCGTTGTAGTAAAATGCTACTTTGCGTGTTTTCATCTGGTTTTCAGTCACTTGATTTTGTATGTCGAGCTGTTTTTGGCCTTCAATCTGCTCGCGGTTGAAGCTCTTGATGACGTTGATGGAGTCGATGATGTTCTTGATGCCTTGGCTCTTGGTCTCCAAGTGCGAGCGCATCTCGCGGCGCCAACCTTTGAGGCGACGGGCTTGACGGTAGGTGATCCAGAAATAGATGGGGACAATGCCCAATGCGACCAGGCCCACATAGACATTGGCGGCGAACATGAGTATCAAGGCCAAAAGGGCGCTAGTGAACAGCGGCAACAGATCGATGAAGAAATTCTGCACCGTGCGCGAGAGACTGCTCACACCTTGGTCGATACGGGCTTGGAGCTTACCCGTAGCATTGTCGCTAGTGTTGAAATAAGCCATACGGAAGGTTAGGATCTTCTCAATGACGCTCTGGGCTAAGTCGCGGCTAACAAAGATGCGCATGCGTTCGCCAAAATAGTTCTGCGCAAAGGTGATGAGAGCTGAGAGTATTTCTTTGCCCAGCAACACGATGGAGATGATGGTGACAATGTGGACAGCCTGTTGGCCCCAATTGACACCTTGGGTGACCAATCCGTTGATTTCGTCGACGGTCCAGTCAAGCACGATGGCATTGACCTGAGCCATCAAGGAACCAATCAAGGTTAGTATTAAGGTAATGAAAACCAGCCATTTGTATGGTTTTACAAATGGGCTTACGTTTTTGAATAGCTGGAAGAGGTTCATGAGTGTGCTTTTTATTAATAAGGTGCAAAAATAGGAATTTGGTCTTAAACTCCAAATAAATCCTTATCTTCGCAGCCGAAAATCGTAAGTTTCAACGATAAGAAGTGAGTTAAACGCGATGAAAATGGAACAAATTTGGTTGAATGATGCCTTTAAAGGAGAGGTTCCCTGTGGTTTTCAAGGCAAGGTGGGCTGGCAAAGTCCTTCGAATATTGCTTTGGTGAAATATTGGGGCAAAAAAGGGAAACAAATCCCTCAGAATCCTTCGATTAGTTTTACCTTGTCAGAATGTCGCTCCGAGACATTCGTCAGCTTTGAAAAAGCTGACAATTTCGGCTTCAGGTTCTTTTTTGAGGGCAAAGAAAACCCTTCCTTTGGTGCCAAAATTGAGAAGTTTTTGCTTGATTATCAAGCGTTTTTTCCATTTATCAATCAACTGGCCTTGAATGTGGAAAGCCGCAACACTTTCCCGCATTCTTCGGGCATTGCATCATCGGCATCTTCGATGAGTGCTTTTGTGATGTGCCTAATAGAGATTGAACACATTTTGACCAATCTTTCGGCGTTTCGACAAGCTCAACGACCTTCACCAGTTGAGGTCCCTGAGCCTGTCGAAAGGCCGATTAATTTACAAAAAGCCTCTTATTTTTCCCGTTTGGCTTCAGGCAGCGCGGCTCGATCAGTGTTTCCGAAAATGGCACTTTGGGGCGCGACTGCTTGTTTTGAGGGTAGCTCTGATGAATATGCAGTCTCGCTCGAAGATGAGATACATCCTGTTTTCAAGACCTACCGCGATAGTATTTTGATTGTCAGTGGCGAGACCAAATCCGTTTCCAGTCGCGCAGGCCATGCCTTGATGGAGGGAAATCCTTACGCCCCAGCGCGTTATGCACAGGCGAATGAAAATATCAAAGACTTGCTTTCCGCCTTGAAATCGGGTGATATGGACACCTTTATTAATATTACCGAATCGGAAGCGCTCCAACTCCATGCTTTGATGATGTGCTCCAACCCGTCTTATATCTTGATGAAACCCAATACGTTGAACCTTATCAATAAGATTCGGGAATTTCGCGAAGAAACCAAAATTTCGCTATGCTTCACCTTGGATGCAGGTCCGAATGTGCATCTGCTTTATCCGGAAAGTGAAGCGGAAATTGTGGTGGATTACATCAAGAATGTCTTGGTGGACTATTGTGACCAAAACCGTTGGATTGCCGATAGTGTGGGAAACGGACCGAAAAAACTACTGTGATGAGAGAGCGGTATTATAGTAAAGTCATTCTTTTCGGCGAGTATTCGATGATTTTCGATGCCACCGCCTTGATGATCCCTTTGACTCGATTCTCGGCACAATGGCGTTTTGCCTCACATTTGGATGCCAGTGGAGGAGCGGCTTCCAATGCCAGCCTGCAACGCTTTGCAGATTATCTTTCGATCGTTGAAGAAGTTAAGGACATAATTGATCTGCCGCGTTTCAATCACGATCTGAATTATAATCTCTTTTTGGATTCCAATGTGCCGTCAGGCTATGGCCTCGGCAGTTCGGGGACGCTGGTAGCCGCCGTTTACGATGCCTATGCCAAACAAAAGACCGATGACTTGCTGCAATTGAAATCGCTGTTCGGCAAGATGGAAAGCTATTTCCATGGTAGCAGTTCGGGCATTGATCCGCTGCAATGCTATATGGGCAAGCCTTTCAAAATCACGCCTGCAGGTGTGCAGTTGCTTTCGGATGAATTTTTGAAAAATGACATCCATATCTGTTTGATTGATACGAAGATAAAGAGCAATACCAAGCCTTTGGTCGACCATTTCAAGCAACAGCGTGAGGATGCCGCGTTTCTGAGTCGTTTTCAGTCGGACTATGTGCCTTGCGTGACTTCCTGCATCGATTCGATGATTCAAGGTGATACAAGCCTGTTTTTCAAGTCATTGAAACAGCTTACAAAAGGCCAATTGGAATTCCTTCGTCCGATGATTACCGACAACACACTTGACCTGTTCACTGCCGACTACGACTTCCATTTTGGCATGAAGATTTCTGGCTCAGGTGGCGGTGGTTATGTGTTGGGCTTCACGGATGATGTGGTGCTCGCCTCTGATTTGCTCAAAGATTATGAGGTGATTTGGTTGTAAACCCTTATTTTTGCACCTCCAATGTCAGCCCTCAAAAACATAGAATCCTGGATGGAACGCACTTTGACGAAGTTTATCGACTTCTTCTATCCTCCTTTCCGCAAAGTGATGAGCCTCGAACTGTTCCGTTATGCGGCCTGCGGTGGTATGAACCTTCTTTTGGAATGGGTACTGTACTATGTTTTTTACCATTTCGTCTTCCGTGGACAGGTGTTTGACCTCGGCCAACTAGTTTTCAACCGAACCATCGCTTACTTGGCTTTCACGCCTCACATCGCGGCCTTCGTGTTCAAGTTCCCTATCACTTTTTTGACGGGTTTCTGGATGGCAAGGCATATCAGTTTTTCAGGCTCTACCCTGAAAGGCAGGACGCAGATGGTCAGGTATTTCCTCGTCACTGTCGGCAATATCCTCATCAACTATTTCGGTTTGAAGCTCTTCGTGGAAGTGTGGCACATCTGGCCGACCGTTTCCTATATCATCATCTCCGTCATTTGCGTGACGTTTAGCTATTTGACGAACAAGTTTTATTCGTTTAGGAAACAATCCAAGTAGAAGTCAGAATTTTACCTTGAGTGTGGCGGCCATGAGGTTCCTGAATTGCTTTTGCGTGACGGGCTCTATGCCAAGTTCTCCAGCATCATAAAGGATGTGGAAGGATTGCCCGTAAGTCAATTCGTAAGAGAAATCGAAGGTGGTGTCAAAGGAAACGGGCACGCTGATGCCCCACGAGGCTTTCTTGACGCTGCCACCAGTTTCGCCTAAGCCGAAAGGACTGCCGTAGTAAGCCGCGCCCAATCTCAGATAAGAGTTGCCCAACGACCATTCGCTGCCCAACCGAAAGTTGAAAGTCTTCCTGTATGTGTTTTTAATGTTTTCGTTGGTGGTACTGTAGTCGTAATCGTCGGCCTTGAAACGCGCCGCGCCATAGTTGGTGTATTCAGCATCTAGGCTGATGATGCCTTGCTGCCCAACGACGAAGGCCATGCTGCCTACCCATCTCAAAGGTGTGGTGAAGGTGTATTCGTAATTCGACTCAGGGCTGATGTATTTGCGGGTGACACTGAGGATTTTTGATTCGGTCTCAGTTTGCCAAGTCTCATCGAAATTGTAGAACGTGGGTGAGTGGAAAGCTGCCCCAAGTCTGAGCCAAGGGTTGGCAAGGTAGAGGATCCCCACTTTCAGGTTGCCGCCCAAGGCATTGCTGCTAAGGTCTTCCTCGTAGCTCCATTGGTTGAATTCCGTGTTGGAGCCCGCGACTCGGCTTTCTGAGAAGGTTCTTATACCCACCCGTTTGACGTGTGCCAAGTTTACGCTTATGCCAAGGAAAAGTTGGTCGAAGTAGTTGGCGCTGCCGGCAAAAGTCCATTCTTCCGAACGGCCTTTGAATTCTTTCTCTTGTCCTTGCCAGATGTTGCCTTGGGGAACAGGACTGCTATAATAGGGGCCGATTTCATCTTCATAAAGGTCGATGAGATAGGTGCTCCAAGCTGGATAGATGTCGAAAGGGAAGTAGTCTTGAAGGTCATGCTCTGAGTAACCGTCGATTTGGGCTAGATAAGAATCAATCATTGAGCTGGTGGGGTTGATGCCTTTGCTTAGGGTGTGCACATTAAAGTCGTTGGTGCGGGTGAGTCCTATGCCAAACTGGGTGAAACGCATCGGTCGGAAGTTGCTTTTTTGTTTGGCGTTGACATAACCGATATTAGGAATGGAAAGACGTGTTTTGTTGACTCCGTTATTTGTTCCATAATAAGAGGACCTTTGGTAGTTGTTCATCAGGCTGAGGGTAGTGGTGAACTCGTTGCTTCGGTAGATGCCCATTCCGGCCGGGTTGATGCAGATGGAAGTCATGTCGCCACCCACAGCACCCATGGCATTGCCCATGCCCATGGCTTTGGCTGTGCCTTGGTAGAAGGTTTGGGAGAAAAGGCAAGCGTCGTCTGTACCCTGCGCGAATGCAACTACTAAGGATAGGAGGGCGATGGCTGTTGTGAGCGTTCTCTTCATGACCGACAGGATAAAAAAGACTACCTTGCGTTTCAATCTGCAAAGGTAGTCTTTTTTGTCATATTCCACTTGTGGGGAGAAAATTATCTTCTTCCGCCTCCTGAGCCGCCACGGCTTCCGCCTCCGCCAGAGCTGTGGCTGCTTGAACTTGAGCTGTGGCTTGAGGAGCTTGAGCTCGAACCACGGCTTCCGCCACTATAACTGCTGCCTGAGCTACGGCTTGAGCTTGAAGAAGAACTTCTCGAAGGAGAGGCACTGCTTCTGCTGTAAGAGCTGCTTGAGCTGCTGCTTCTGTTATAGCTGCTGCTGTTGGAGCTTCTTCTGCTCGAGTCAGATGAGGAAGGCCGTGATGAAGATGAATTCGACGGACGTACATATTCTGAGCTGGAGCGTGAAGGACGGCTATTGTTAGGTGAGGTGTAGTTTTGGCGTTCACTGCTTTGGCTGCCAGGGCGGGCGACTTCCTTCTTGGCAGGACGTTGTGGAGTGGAGTTGCTGCCAACGGTGGGCCTGCCGCTCATTGTGGGACGACTCATGCTGCTTGAACTGCTACCTACGCGAGCTAAGGATGAACCGGCCGATGCTTGTGGACGGGTCGACATGCTGCCACTACGGCCACTGTTGGGCAAGGCGTGGCTCATCGAGCCAGTGGAGTTTCCGTGTCTGACGCTGGCCACATAGCTGCTAAAGCTGCTGCCACCGCCGCCGAATCCGCTGTTGTGATGACCTCCACCGTGGTGCCAGTCACCATGGAAGTGGTGGTGATGCGGGTGATGCCAGTAATAGTGGCTGTAATACCCCCAACCGTAATGCCAGTAGGGATCCCAGCCCCAGTAGCTATAGTAGTAAGGATAACCCCAATACCAATTCCAGCTCCAGTAGCTGCTCCAATAGGGACGATAGCTCCATCCGTAATAGTAGGTCGGGTAGTAGTCCCAATAGAAGGGATCGTAGCTGTTTACGTAGACATAGGTGTCGCCACCGCCTCCGTAGGTGTAGTAGTCGTCATAATAGTCTCTTGTCGAGGAGGCCTGGGTACCGAAACGCTTGATACGAGCGGCAAAGTCGGCATCGTAATACGTCTCCGTAGTGGTGTACACCACGCCGTTGGTGTCGGTCACCGTCTCTGTGGTTTGATAAACGGGGTCGGCGTTGTTGACGTAGTTCTTGCTGTCGGAATAGTAGGCCTGATAGTCATATTCCGAGTTGCTGCTGATGCTAGGGCTCACGTATGAGCCGTTGCCTTTCGTCATTTGCCCACCTGTGTTGCCGTAAGGTGAGTAGTAGGTGTCATCCTTGGCCATTTGGCGGTTTGATGAACATCCGACGAAGGCCATTAAGGCAATGATGGGTATGAATCTTAACGCTTTCATTGTATTAAAAGATTTTATTTGTTTACCAATAAGTATAGTCCAATCGTCAAAAGATATACAAATTTCATACCAAAATTGGAATTTTCGCTTGAAAAAATTTATGGCCTCAAAGGAATAACTTGGCCGTCGCTTGTACATGCCAGCACAATCGGTTCCAGATTGCCCCTATAATACACGTTTCCAATGCTATAGAGCCAAACGGTGAGCTTGGTTCGAGCCCACACATAGGCATCATTGGTGGAATGTGACTGCACTCTAACGAAGTTCGAATTGAGGTTTTCGGCATGAACCACGCCATAGCTCCTCATAATGATTTCGGTGTATTCTGCCACTCCACTCAGGGTCACTTTAGAGGTGCCGTTGCCGAAATTGGTTTTCACCACGTCGCAATTAAGGGTTAGGTCGATGTCACCGCAACCCTCGTTGATGTTCAGGTTGAAATTGCGTATCCAATCGGTTTGGATATTCCAAGTGGTGTCGATGCCTGTTTCAGTCGTGTTGATGCTCATTCCAATTGTGTCGATGCTCATTTCAGGTATTCCCTTGATGGAGTCGGAACAGCGCAAGTCGCCCACTGAGGCAAAATTGATTTGCCGCAGGCTGTCGTAATATACGGTCAGATCGATGCTATAGTCGTAGCTGCGCAGCCAGTTGTATTCGTTCTCGTTTTTAATGTATAGTGTGTCGCCGTCAATCTCGGTGGTGACTTTCTCGATGAGGTTTTTGGGACACCTCAGCTCCATATGTGGATGACTGTCGTGCACCAGCTTGACATTCACGTTGTTGTACATCGAAATGGCGGTGAAACGATGGTTCAGTTCGCGCGATTCAGTAGTGAGTTCGCCGTTGCTGAACAGTGCATCGATTTTGCTACATGATGTGGCTATCAGGCTAACGAGGAAAAACAGGATTGCGATGGTGTTTCTTTTCATAACGTGGTAAGTAGTATTTGTGTTGGATATGATAGCCTACGCCGAAACTGATGAAGTCGGCCTTGATGTCGTAGGTGGTGAAGGCAAGCGTGGCAAACAGGTTGTCGTTGAAGTAGTAGCGTGCCGCTACTTTCTGGTAAAAGAGCATTCCGAATGTGGGAGAGTTGAGTGGCACGTTGTTACGCACTCCGACATTGAACATGAAGCTAACACGGTCGAGCATCATCTCGTAGGCGAACAATAAGCCGGGTTTCAGGTAAATTTCCCAGTCGGGCTTGGTAATCTTGTCGGAATAGTCGTAGACTAGTTCGAGACCAAGACCGAGACGGTCGCGCTCAGTGATTTGGAACATAAAGTTGGCAGCCAAATCGTGCACGAAAAAATACTGGTGCATACCATATTGTTGGCTCATGTCCTTGAATCCGAGAGTGTATTGGTAGTCTGTGACGAAATGCCGCTTGCCGTCAAACTCGAAGAGGTAGTTTTTGGTGCGTAGTTTTTTGTCGATATGTGTTTTAGGTGGTGCCAAATACCAGGACAATCCAGAAGCTACACTGAAGATGTTGATGCCCATGTTGGGCGAGCGTGTGGCACCGTTCGAGAAGTGGGTGAGGCCTGCCGAAGTCACCCAATGCAGGCGGTCGACAATGCGTTGACGATATTCAAACGATAGGTTGATGGCTGCATTCACATGAGACCCTATGGCATAATTGTGGTAATTCTCTTTTGGGTCAAACTTGTTGGTGAGATACGAAACGCCTACACCCAACTTGAAAGTCAGCTTGCTGTTCTCGCCTGGGGTGATGGGGAAGTTGATAAAAGGGTAGAGGGCGAATACTTTGCCTAGCTCGGCCGAGATGTCGTCATTGCCAAAGCCTGAATAATAGAAGGTGAAACCGATGGAAGGATAGTTATGCAGCACTTCCCAGCGGTGCTCACCGTAGGTGTTGCGATGCAGCGAGAATTCGTAGGCAGGCGCGTGTTGGCTGTAACGTCCTAAGGCTGAGTGGTATTGGTCGTTTTGGAAATACATATAACCATAGTGCATCCTTGCCTCAATCTCATAGTTCTTGTGGCTAAGTTGGGCTTTTGCCGCATTCCCTATTAATAATAAGGTAAGCAGTAATAAGATGATATGGCTTTTTTGTCGCTCCATTGGGGCTGCAAAGGTACAAAAAAGGATGATACTTGGGAGATTCCCTGCGGGAATGGAGTTAAAGTAAAGTGATTATTCGGCGGCAAGTAAAGCCTACGAATCGTAAACGTTATTAGCCGCCGCAGTTAACAATAACAACAGTACTCCATTCCCGCGCAGCGGGAATCTCAACATTCGATTTATTTCCTTACTTTTGCAGTCCAAATCAGACTATCATGGACGAAAGATTATCTGCTTTCAAGCGATTATTGGATATTATGGATGCAGTGCGTGCAGGTTGTCCTTGGGACAGCACCCAAACCATTCAAAGCCTGCGCCATCTCACCATCGAAGAGACCTACGAACTCAGCCAAGCCATCCTCAACGATGACCTCAACGAGGTAAAGAAGGAACTCGGCGACCTCATGCTGCATCTCGTCTTTTATGCCAAGATAGGGCAGGAGCAAGGTGCCTTTGATATTGCCGATGTGCTTAATGGCATCTGCGACAAGATGATTGTGCGTCATCCGCATATCTTTGGCAATGAACATGTTGAAAATGCTGAGCAGGTAGAGCAAAACTGGGAGAAAATCAAGTTGGAGCGCGAGCACAACCGCAGTGTGTTGGGCGGCGTGCCTGAAGGCTTGCCTTCGTTGTTGAAGGCTTATCGTATGCACCAAAAAACTGCAGGTGTGGGTTTCCGTTGGCCCGATGCTGAACAGGCTTGGCAGAAAGTGGAGGAGGAGAAGGCCGAGCTTTTTGCCGAGCTTCAAAAGCCCGACAACACGGAGCGTATCGAGGAGGAATACGGCGACTTGCTTTTCGCTTTGGCGGCTTACGGCATCTATATTGGTGTGAATCCCGACGATGCCCTCGAAAAGACCAACAAGAAGTTCCGTGAGCGTTTCGCTCATGTTGAACAGAAAGCCCGCGAACAAGGCAAGGGCGTGCAGCACCTCACTCTCGAGGAGATGATTGCCTATTGGAAAGAGGCGAAGGAGCAATAATAGGAGATGCCCAAGGGGGAATGGAGTGTCGGTATTTTGTTAAACAGCGGCGGCATAACGTGTTGACATGTTGTTGGCTCTTCATGCCGCCGCTATATACCACGCAACGATGCTTCCATTCCCGAAGGGAATCCAACTTTTAAACTCAAAACTCTAACCCCTCAACTCTAAACTTTCCACTGACTCTAAACTCTAAACTCTCAACTCCAAACTAAAAAAATACCTCATTCTCCTTGCAACAAACAAAAAATGGTTATATTTGCAGCGCATTTTGTGCATTTTTTGAACAAACACTTAAACTTAATCCAAATAACTAACTAAAATTTCAAACAATGAAAAAAGTATCTTTACTCATTGCGATGATTGCCTTTGTTTTTGGCAATGCTTTCGCACAGATGAGCTTCGATTTCAACGACGGCGTGGCCGGCGCTAAGATTGCTCAGACCTACGGTGATCCTTGGACCACTTGGAGCAACGCTCCTGGCGGTTCCGAAGACGGTGTCTTTGGTGAAGCTGGTGGCACAATGGCTGCTCATTTCACCTATGGCAATGACCAAGTCGTTATGCTTGGTGACCACTCGACGGGTGTTTACGACCTCGAGTTCGATGCCTACGTACCAGAAGGAAAGAATGGTTACTTCAACGTCCTGCACCACTTCGCTGGTAGCAATAGCACTTGGGCCATGCAGGTCTACATGCACATGACAAACGATGGCCAGAACTCGACCCAAGCTCCCAACCACGGCACTGTACACGCTGGTAGCAATGGTACTTGCGACCTTCCTTGCGTCTATGATGAATGGATGCACTTCCGCGTGCATGTCGATGCCGACAACGACGTTGCCGAACTTTATTTCAATGTTGTAGGCCAGGCTGAAGAGCTTTATGCCACTTGGCAGTGGAGCATGGACAGCTTCGGTGAGAACCAAGCTGACCGCGTCCTCGGCGCTATGGACTTCTTCCCGCCTGAGAATGCCGCTACTTCCGAGTACTACATCGACAACCTCACCGTCACCCTGCAGAGCAACGATGAGGTGCTGCTTCTCGAACCCTTTGAGGAGTACACTGTGGGCAACAAGATTGCTGCTGAAGCCGTTGCTGCTGGTCACGACTGGTGGACCACTTGGAGCAACCAACCTGGTGGCAGCGAAGACGGTGTTGTTGCCAGCCTTGATGGCACCCAATGCGGTCACCTTACCTATGGCAACGACCAAGTCCTCCTCCTCGGTGATGAAGAGAATGGTAACTACGACCTTGAGTTCGACATTCTCGTTCCTGAAGGAAAGAATGGTTATTTCAACATCCTGCACCACTTTGCTGGCTCCAACAGCACTTGGGCTATGCAGTGCTACCTCCATCTGACCAACGATGGTCAGAACTCGACCTCCGCTCCTGGTCAAGGTACCATCCACGCTGGTAGCAATGGTACTGCCACATTGACCAACGTGGCTTATGACCAATGGATGCACTTCCGCTTGAATGTGGACACTGACACCGACGTCGCCACCTATTATTATACAGCTCCTGGCCAAGATGAGGTGCTCGTTTGCACTTGGCAGTGGAGCTTGGACAGCTTCGGTAATAACACGGTTGGCCGTACCCTCGCTGCCATGAACTTCTATCCGCCTGAGAATGCTGCCACTTCCGAGTACTATCTCGATAACTTCAGCTTCAAGAAGATCGGTGGCGAATCCGCTCCTGAACTTAGCGTTGATCCTGAAGAGGTTAGTGCTGAACTTGCAGAAGATGACATGACAACCGTTGATATCACTATCGCCAACGATGGTAACTCCATCGGTGACTGGGCTGGCTGGCTCGACTTCGGTGATGGTGGTAATGGCACACAGACCGCTGACCTTTATTACCATAATGGTGAAGTTGCCTCTGGTATCGGTTCTTCCGATGCTTACACCCGTGAGATAGGTATCCGTCTGCCTGCTACCGCTTATGCCGGTGCCGCTATGGGTATGAGAATTACTTCCGCTCAGTACTATGTCTATGACGACTATCAGAGCGCTGACCACAACTACATCTTCCGTATCTACGGTCAAGGCCTCCACAACCAACCTGGCGAACTCCTTGCCGAAAAGACCATCAACTCGATGGCTGCCGGTGAATGGATTACCGCTACCTTCGATGAAGAAGTCTATATGACGGGTCAAGCCATGTGGGCTACGGTTCAGCTTGAACAGATTGCTGGTGAGTATCCACTGAGCATGGATGGTGGTGAATACGGAGAAGAATCCGATGGTAACTGGCTTAGCACCAACGGTAACAGCTTCAGCCACTGCTACAGTGCTGGCAGCTTCGGCGGTGCTTGGTTGATTAATGTCAACTGTCAAGGTAACCTCATCCCTGCTACTTGGGCTACCATCAACAAGACTGAAGGTTCCATCATGGGTGGCGCAAGCGAAACCATCACCCTCAGCTTGAACTCCATTGGTCTTAACATGGGTACGAACTACGAAGCCAACCTTGTCATTAACACCAATGATGAAGACATGGCTCATATTGAAATTCCCGTTACTCTTGCTGTCACCGATGGTGTTGAAGAGACCGTCAATCAAATGGCCAACATCTATCCTAACCCTGCCAACAGTTATGTCAACATCGCTGGCGAGAACCTGAATAGCGTGGCTATCTACAATGTGGCTGGTCAACTCGTGCGTATCGAGAAGATTAGTGGTAACACCGTCAGCCTTGACCTTGAGGCTGGTGTCTACTTCTTCAGCGTGTACGATAACAATGGCAACAACAGCATCCAACGCGTTGTCATCGTGAAGTAATATGTTCTCTTAGGGAACAAATAAAAAGAACCGCCTCAGCGAGGCGGTTCTTTTTATTTTGTCATTTCGGCCATGAGTATGGCTCCAGCTACGGCGGCATTCAGCGATTCGGTCATGCTGCTGCCCACACGAGGAATGGTGATCGGATTCGTGATGTAAGGTAAGACCTCTGCCCGTATGCCGTGCGACTCGCTTCCGATGACGAGTACACCCTTAGGCTTGGCCTGCATCTGAAACAAGTTTTCGCCTTCCAATAAGGCACCATATACGGCCTTGCCTTCAGCTTTGGCTCTCTGGAGATATGTGACAAGGTCAGTCGCCCAAACCATTACCCTGAACAGCGAGCCCATGGTGGCCTGCACCACTTTCGGATTCCAAAGTTCAACACAGTCTGAACTACACACCACCTCATGGATGCCGAACCATTCGGCAGTACGGATAAGCGTGCCCATGTTGCCCGGGTTGGCGATACCGTCCAAGGCAAGCACAAGCCGCGAGATGGTCTTGATTTCGCCTTGTTTCGGAATCCTGACTACAGCGAGGATGCCAGGAGGCGTATCCTGACCGCTCATTTGTTGCATCTGCACCTCACTGACAGTTTCAGCCTCGGCGAAAGCTGGATAATCTGAAAGGAAAGCCTCGGTGGCATAGAGCCCAACCGTCTCAAAACTGGAGCGGAGCAGCTCTTCTGTCATCTTGCGCCCTTCCACGACAAAGAGGCCAAGTTCTTTGCGGAACTTTTGTTGACGGAGTGAGGCGATTTGTTTTATGGTATTCTTGGTAAGCATCTGGTAATAGTATTTGACCCGCTTTGCGTCATTGCGAGGAGGAACGACGAAGCAATCTAGAGAATAAGCTAAATATGGATTAACTACGTTGAATCTTCGATTTGCTTCGTTCCTCGCAATGACGACTACGCGTCAACAAAAGTACAAAAAAAGGCCGTCCCGTTGATGAGACAGCCCAAAAACATGAAAAAGTTTGTTTTTCTTATTCAGCGAAAACGTTGAAGTCGATGTCGACAGCCACTTCCTTGTGGAGTTTGATCTTGGCGGTGTAGTCGCCCACTTCCTTGATGGCGTCTTCGTTGAGGACGATGTGTTTGCGGTCCACTTCGATGCCGGTGGCTTCCTTGATAGCGTTGGCGATCATGATGGTGTTGACCGAGCCGAAAATCTTACCCGTGGCAGCAGCCTTGGCGGGGATTTGCAGCTTCAGGCCTTCCAAAGCCTTGGCTTTCTCGGTGGCTTCGTCCTTGATCTTTTGTTCCTTGTGAGCCTGCTGGCGCATCTCTTCGGCCAAGATCTTGCGGTTGCGCTCGGTGGCGAGGATGGCGAGACCCTGTGGGATGAGGTAGTTGCGGCCGTAGCCGGGCTTCACGGTGACGATGTCGTTCTTATATCCTAAGTTGGTTACGTCTTGTTTCAGAATGATATCCATGATGTGTCCTCCTTCAAATTATTTCAAACAATCTGCTACGAATGGCATCAGGGCGAGGTGACGGGCACGCTTGACGGCTTGGGCAACCTTGCGCTGGTATTTCGTTGAAGTGCCGGTGATGCGGCGGGGCAAAATCTTACCCTGCTCGTTGACGAACTTCAGCAAGAAGTCGGCATCTTTGTAATCGATATACTTGATACGGTTCTTCTTGAAGCGGCAGTATTTCTTTCTCTTGGTATCGACTGCGATGGGAGTCAGATATTTGATGTCGTTATTGTTGTTCACTTGTGCCATTTTTCTTCATTTTTAATTGTTCAACATTAGGCATGGGCTTCTTCAGCAGCGGCTTCGGCCTTCTTGCGTTTTTTCTCGTTGTAGGCAATAGCGTGCTTGTCGAGCTTCACGGTGAGGAAGCGCAAGATGCGCTCGTCACGCTTCAGTTCGGTTTCGACATCGGCGATCACAGTACCTTCGGCCTTGTACTCAATGAGTTGGTAAAAGCCCGTGGACTTCTTTTGGATAGGATAGGCAAGCTTGCGCATGCCCCAGTTCTCTTCATGAACGATCTCTGCACCATTCTTGGTCAGCTGATCTTCATACTTCTTTACCGCTTCCTTCATCTGTTCGTCAGACAAAACGGGAGTTAAAATGAAAACGGTTTCGTACTGATTCATAACTATTTGATTATTAAATAATTAAATTGTTAATAAGGTTTGCTCTATTAGAGGGTGCAAAAGTACGATTTTTTTCTTAATCTACAATGTTTTAGGAAAATTTTTTTCTCGCTTTGCGTCATTGCGAGGAGGAACGACGAAGCAATCTAGAGTGCAAGTTTATTGTCTAGACTGCTTCGTTCCTCGCAGTGACGTTAAGAGTGTCTGTTTTAGCTATTACCTAGTATCCTGTCCAGCATGAATTCCGCGGCATGGCCGTCGCCGAAGATTTCGGGGAAGGTGATAGGCGGGTTGACCTTGAAATGCTGCCATGCTTGCATGATGCGGTTTTCGTCAGCATCGGCGAGGATGGCGTTTCCTGTCTGTACAATCTCTATCCATTCAGTCTCAGACCTGAGGATGATGCCAGGCTTCTTGAAGAAATAGGCTTCCTTTTGTACGCCGCCCGAGTCGGTCATCACTAACTGGGCGTGACGCTCCAAAGCGATAATCTCCAAGAAGGAAACAGGTGGGATAAGGTTGATGTTTGGATTGTTGAAAAGCTGGGCTTGTTTTTGGCTGTCCAAATTGGTTTTCAGCAACTTGTTGGTCCTGGGATGCAGCGGCAATACAACCTGAACCTCTTGGGAGAGCCGTATCAGTGCATCAAAGATGGCGTTGAGCCGTTCAGGCTGGTCGGTATTGCTGTCGCGGTGGATGGTGGCCAAGATGAAAGGCTTATCGGCCAAATCCAAGCGTCGTATGATGTCGGTCTTTTCCTCTGCGATGTCAGCAAAATGCAGGCTGTTGTCGTACATGATGTCGCCGCAGTGGTAGACCTTAGGATTGTCTATGGTGTAAGGTCCAGCATTGTCCATGGGGAATCCATCTCGTTTCAAGTTCTCCAGTCCTGCCTTGGTGGGTGTGAAGAGCAAAGTAGAGCAGTGGTCGCATACGATGCGGTTGATCTCCTCGGGCATACTCTTGTTGAACGAGCGCAGTCCTGCCTCGATATGAACGATGGGTATATGGATCTTGGCTGCGGCCACGGCACCAGCGAGGGTGGAGTTGGTATCACCATACAACACGATGAAATCGGGTTGTTCCTTTATTAATAAGGCTTCGATGCCTTCTGTCATACGAGCGGTCTGCACACCGTGCGAGGCCGAGCCGACATGGAGGTTATAATCGGGACGCGGGATTTGCAGCTCATCAAAGAAGACCTGCGACATATTGTCGTCGTAGTGTTGCCCTGTGTGGACGATGACCTCTTGAATGCGGTCTGCATAATGGTTGCGGATGGCGCGGCTCAGTGCTGCGGCTTTGATGATTTGGGGGCGTGCCCCGATGATGGTGACAAGTTTCATATATGTGAGCTGTTTCAAATGGTCATTTCTCCGTGGTCGCGGAAGCTGTAATAACGTTCGTTGCCGATGATGATATGGTCGATAACACTGATGTCAAGGAGTTTGCCTGCAGCTACCAGCTTTTTCGTCAGTTGGCGGTCGTCTTCACTAGGGCGTGGGTTGCCTGAAGGGTGGTTATGCCCCAATATGATAGCCGTGGCGTTGAGGCTCAAGGCGTATTTAAAGATGAGCTTTGGGTCGGCAATAACGTTGGTGGTACCGCCGTGGCTGATGCATTCCACCTTCAGTGCGTGGTTGCTTTGGTTGAGGTACAAGACCAAGAAATGTTCTTGTCTCATATCGTCGATGTAGGGAAGGAATCGTTCAAAGGAGTCTTTCGAGTCTTTCACTTCGGTAGGCAGGCTGGCCTCTGCGCCGCGACGGCGTTTGCCAAGCTCGAGGGCGGCCATGATGGTGATGGCTTTGGCCTCACCAATGCCCTTGTGCTGCATCAGGTCGTCTAGGGTCAAATTGGAGAGTGCGATGAGGTTGTTGTCGACGCTGTCCAAAATGGAGCGCGAAAGCTCGACAGCCGACTGCTCACCGCTTCCTGTGTGTAAGAGTATGGCCATTAATTCGGCGTTGCTGAGTGCAGCCTTGCCTTTGGTGATCATCTTCTCTCGAGGGCGGTCGTCTGCAGCCCATTCCTTGATGGATTTCTTCTCGGTCATGGTAGAGGTTGTTTTTGGGCGGTAAAGATAAGTGTTTTTTAGCTTGCTACAAGCAAAAAAGCCTCTTCCACAAAGTAGAAGAGGCACCAACATGTATGAATAAAACTTCCAATTATGCCAATTTTGCCGTGAACTTCGTCAGCTTCGACTTCAGGTTGGCAGCTTTGTTCTTGTGAATGATACCGCGCTTGGCGACCTTGTCGATGACGGAGTACAACTTCGAAAGTTGTCCTTCAGCTTCCGACTTGGTGGTCAAAGCCCTGAATTTCTTGATTTCGTTACGCATGTTCTTGGCGTAGTAACGGTTGTGCAAGCGTCTCTTCTCTGTCTGACGAATTCTCTTGATTGCATCTTTGTGGTTTGCCATATCTCTTATTCCTTTTTTGCTTTTGTTCTTCTTATTTTGGGCTGCAAAATTACAACTTTTCTGCGAAACCCCAACCGATTATTTGAAATTTTTTCATTAAAATTTCTAAAAACTTGATTTATAGTGTGTTAAAAGCCATCTTCTCTTCGCTTTCACGATGTACGATTTCGCCGAGCTCTATATTAATAAAGGTGTTCTTTTCTGACCCCTTTGCGTTGAGGATGATGGGCACATAGTTTTCGCCATAGCCACGTGCTATGCCCTTGCTGTCGATACGCTCGATGAGCATACGTTGTGACTTGCCTTGCATCGTCTCAAAGTACTTGATTTTGTTTTCCAACGAAAACTGTCGCATAATCTCGCTGCGTTCCGTCTTGACTTTTTCTGGTATCTGGTCAGGCATTGTTGCGGCCTTGGTGCCAGTGCGTACTGAATATTTGAAGGTGTGGATGTGGCTGAAGCCGATTTCTTTAGCGAAGTTGCAGCTTTCTTTGAAGGTTTGATCGGTCTCGCCAGGGAAGCCCACAATGATGTCTGTGGTAAGGTTGAAGTCGGGGCGGAAGGCCTTGATGCGTTGGCATATGTCGCGGAACTGGGCGACGGTGTAGAACCTGTGCATCCGCTTCAAAGTGTCATCGGAGCCGCTCTGCAAGCAGATGTGCATATGGGGAGCCAACTTTTCGTGCTGAAAGAGCTGCAAAAAGTGGTCGCTGAACTGGTCGGGCTCGATGGAGGAGACGCGCACACGGAAGTCGCCTTCGATGTTCAATATGTTTTCTACAAGTTGCTCGAAATTAGTGCCTTCATATTGGTAGCGCCCCATATTGACGCCAGTCAGTACGACTTCCTTGAAGCCGTGTGCGACAACTTCGCGCACATTGTTATATATATCTTCGGCGGGACGGCTTGTTGAGCGTCCTCTGACCATCGGGATGATGCAATAGGAGCAGAAGTTGTTGCAGCCGTCGTGGATCTTGATGAGGCTGCGGGTGTGGAAGGTGTCGAATGCAGGGTGGTAGCTGAAAAGGTCGCGGTCGTAGCCCTCGGGGTCGCTGTGGCCCGTGCGGAAATGCTCGTCCACGATGTCGAACAGGGCGGCCTTGCGCTCGTTGTCGATGACATAGTCTGCAATGCCGGATTGCAAAAGTTCTTCTTTCCTATGGTTGACCATGCAGCCCGTGACTACAATGAGTGCCTCAGAATGTTTGCGCCTAATTTGGTGGATGGCTTGGCGGCATTTTTGGTCGCTGGTGTTGGTGACGGTACAGGTGTTTACGACAAAGACATCGGCATCGGCATCATTGTCGGCGATGTCATAGCCCGCCGCCTTGAAACGCGAAGCCAAGGCATCGGTCTCATACAGGTTGACGCGGCAGCCTAGGGTTTTGAAGGCAACTTTCTTGTTCATTTCAACGTTTTCATTCCGCAAAGGTACGACTTTTTTGATGGATGGCTTTCGATCGTAATAACGATATTACGGAATTCCGTTATTACGAAAGTGATGCCTGATAACTGTTAAGTGTTTCTGGTTCCATCGCAATTCGGATAACTTGAACAACTCCAAAATTCATTGCCGGCATTTTTGCCTTTTTTGGCTATGCGTTTTATCATTGGTTTGCCGCATTTTGGGCAAAGTGGTGCATTAGCTTGGGCACTTTGTTCTGCTCTATGGGCGAGCCTTTCTGCTGACAAAGCTTCAGTGAAGCCGCCTTCTTCTTTGAAAGACTCAAGTTGGTTTTCAATTTGTTTGCCTAACATCATAATGAGGCGATTGCAAAGGATGAGCAGACAGTTGGCTTCTGTTATGGAATTTTTGGAGCAAAGCCAAGTGTCAAACTTGTGCTTTTGTTTTAGGATGTGAATGCTGCTGAGGTGTTGCACATCATCTTTGTAGGTGGGGCGGTCGATGGGAATATTGCTGACGTTTTTGTGTTCTTCCGACTTTACTGACCACGGGATATCTTCGTGACGCATAAGCCAATTCACATAATCGTTGGCCAATTCTGCTAAACTTGCCCTAGCTACATCGGTGAGGCGCATCTCAGTCTCTTTTGAAGTGGAATGCCGCGAATTGCCTTCTGCAATGTTGGCGGGGACGGAACGTGCTGCCTGTGTCATTTGGTCGTATTGCCGCCCGCAAGGATCGTTGGTATGGTTGAGGTTGCGGGTGCAGAAGTCTTGTGTGGCTAATTGTATCACATTGGCCAACACCCATGTATCCAGCCAGTAATAACCGAATTTGTTGATTTGCATTTTGTGTATATGTTATATTTGCAAAAATACAACTTTTTCTGCTTTTGGTAACATTCCTGATCTCACCAACCTCGGTATGGTTTTTTCATAATTTTTTTACTTTTTCTCTTGACAAAAAGTTTAAAAATGCTATATTGATTGAAATAATGACAATTATTAAATAAAAAGTACAGTGTTATGTGGTGGATTATTCCTTGTATAATAGTGTTAGTTTTTATGTTGCTTTTTCTTGTTACAAAGATTATATACTGTATTAGCGACAAACAAGATAAAGCAATTGATAGAACGAATATTAAAACTAATATTAGGCAAATAGAAGAAGAATTGTCTACTCAAATACGAACAAGCAGAGAGGACTTGAATAACTTTGAAGATCTTGCTCTTGAATTGTTTCCAGGACTGACCAAAAGGATAAGAGAGGACAAATATGGTATGTATTCTGTTAGAAACAGAAAAACTAGAACGCATAAGAAGACATAACAATAAAATAGTGAAACCTTTTAAATGTGATTTTTAGTGTAGTTTGCGGTTTTATTTGAAGAATTTGTTTAATTAGGACGTCAACCACTTTTAGAAAACAATTCCAAATAAATAATTAAAAGATAGTATTATGTCATTATCATCTAAGGTTCAGAAATTGGTATCAGATGCAATATCCAAAATAAATGGGAGGGCTGATGAAGTAAAAAGACTTAATTCGGAACTGAAATACGTTATTGATCAGGCTAGAAAAGAAATTGAATCAGAAAAGAAAAACATTGAAGAGGGAAGGGCGAGAAGTCGTAAAATAGACGATGCAATACTTGAAAACAGGAGGCGAGAATTATTACAAGAGGTAAACATATTTAGAGAACAAGGTTTAACTGAAATTGGAAAAGTTGAACAAAGAGTTAATTCTCGGATTAGTGAGTTTCTTCCATATTTTGAAGAATTGGAATCTCACGGAAAAGACCCTCGAATAATTGATGCATATATCAACGCTTGTTTTGCCTTGGATGAAAAACTGGCCCAATATCTTGAAGAAAAGCGACATCCAGCATATAATGCAGCAGAGACTGTCAGATTGTTTAAAATGGAGAATAGAAAATGCTTGCAGCGAATAAAAGCTCTTGAATATCAACTTTCTGAGTTGTGGGCTAATGAGGAGGATATTTCTGAAAAAGAAGAGTTTGAATTGGAAGATGATGACGAGGAGCGCATCAAAAAGTTTCTTTCTGCAACTGAATACGCATCACTTTCAGAAACGGAAAGAAATCAAAAGGCTTTAGACAATTATTTGCTAAGACACCATACAAAATCCCATATTGGCAAAATGTATGAACGATATATTGGGTATTTATACGAAATGGAGGGGTATGATGTCGAATACCGAGGCATTGAGATGGGTTTGAAAGATGGGGGCATTGACTTGGTTTGTCGAAAAGGAGGAGAAATACTATTAGTTCAATGCAAGAATTGGAGCACCGAATCAACGATTTACGAAAAGCACATTTGCCAACTATTCGGTGCGGCACACTTTTACAATAAAGACAGAATGCAAGGTGAATATACAGAAGGATTATTTGACAATGTCGATCGGAAAAGAATAATCCCTGTTTTTGTCACAACTACCGACTTGGATGGCCATGCACTGGAGGTTTCAAAAACGCTCGGAGTAGTAGTACGGAGCATTCCTTTAGAGAAATCATACCCGATTATCAAATGTAATGTAAATAACGGTGAGAGAATATATCACCTTCCCATAGACCAAATGTATGACAAAACAAAGGTATGCGATAAAAGAGAAGGTGAGTGCTATGTTTCTACTATACTTGAAGCGGAGCAGAAGGGGTTTAGAAGAGCATATAGATGGAGAGGAAATTAATTAACAAACTCTCCCTCAATGGATAAAGGCGAGGCAGAGGTGACTTTGACTTTTACTATCTGTCCGATAAGGCTCCTGTCTCTTGAAGCAAAGCGAATAACAATCTTGCCTTCGGTATGGCCAGTGAGGTAGCCGTTCTTGCGGTCTTGGCTTTCCACGAGCATCTTGACGGTCTGCCCGATGAGGCCTTGGTTGTAGACGAGGCTGTGCTTCATCAGCTCCTCAGTGAGGCGGTGGTAACGCTCACGTTTCACTTCCTTGGGCACATCGTCATCCCATTCCGAGGCCACGGCACCAGGACGCACGCTATATTGCGCAATAAACGCCATATTGTATTTGAACTCCTCCATGGCCTTGCGCGTGTTCTCGAATTCCTCCTCGGTCTCGTGGGTGAAGCCCACGATGATGTCGGTGAAGATGGTGGCCGTCGGGAGTTTCTCGCGGATGGTCTCAATGATATGCCTGTAGGTGACCAGGTCGTGGTGGCGGTTCATACGTTGCAGCATGTTCTCGTCGCCGGACTGGATGGGGATGTGGATCTGCTTGCCGAGGCAGTCGTATTGAGCCATGACTTCAATGACGTCATCTTTCATGTCGCGGGGATGCGGTGCTGTGAAATATACCCAAAACTCCTTGCCCGAGGCCTTGCCGAACTCGCCCACGCGGCGCAGCAACTCGGCGAAGTCGATCTCTTCGCCTTTCTTGTCCAAACCGTAGGAGTTGACGTTTTGTCCCAACAGGGTGATGCTCTTGTAGCCTTTTTCGACAAGGTCTTTCAGTTCGGCCAGAATCTCTTCTGAAGGACGCGAAACTTCGCGGCCACGGGTGTAGGGTACGGCACAATAGGTACAGAACTTGTTGCAGCCATTCTGAATCGGGATGAAGGCCTCGAAAGTGGAGGTCTGTGTCGGGGTGATGGCCCAGAACTTGTCCATATTGGCCGACGGATTGATTTTGTCGTCCTTGTGGAACAGCGGAACCAACGGCTTGACCACAGGTTGAAATTCAATCTCTTCTCCAAAGCGCAACGAGGCTGGCGTGACGATGCCGTATTGGCGGATCATATCGGGGAAATTGGGCAACTCGTTCATGGCGAAAACCAAGTCGAAGAGCTTGAGGAAACGCAGACGGTCGGCGGGCAGGATGCAGCCCGACACGAAGGTGATGACGTTCTGGCGGTTTTTCATAGCGTTCCATTTCTCGATGCGGCCATATACCTTGTCGATGCCTTTCTGGCGCACTGAGCAGGCGATGATGCCGAGGATGGTGGCCTCGTCTTCTTTGTCGGTCTCGACAAAGCCCATACCGTTAAGCACCGTACGCACGCGTTCCGTGTCGCTCAAGTTCATCTGGCAGCCTAAGGGGAGGAGATAGTATTTCATTATCAAGCGTTTGAATTGGGGTGCAAAATTAGTATAAATTTTGCGGAAAATACGTATTTTTGCCCGCCGAAAGTGCAGAAAAATGAAACGATGCAGAGCTAAAATAGCGTATTTCCTGTTGGCAGTTTATCTGCCGATGTTGCTCTTGGCTTCGTTTCACGTGCATTCCAATCCTTTGGATCACAACGGTGTAGCGAATGAACGCCATTCGTCGGAATTGGAGGGTGATGACTGTCTGCTCTGTCAGTTCCAGCAACTTGTCTATGAAGACACGCCTCAGGTGTCAGTAACTTTTATCTTGCCTGAGATTGAGGTAAATGTCCAGCCTTTTACCGTTGAAGAGCAAGGTGTTTTTGGAACCTGTTCTCTTTCACGCGCACCCCCGGTCTTGTCGTAAATTATAGAGAATCAATTTACTACATTACTAATTTATCAACAAGACTAAAATGAAGAAATCATTTTTATTAGGCTTGTCGTTGGCTTGTGTGTTGCCGATGACAGCCCAGAGTTTGCCTGACTCTACCGATATGTTTTTCAGGCATTTGGAATTAAAGGAAGTGATGGTGACGGGTGCCGTGGGAGATATGAAAATGAAAGAATCGCCTATGCCAATCATGATGCTTCAAGCCAAGGAACTGCATCAATTGTCTTCCACTAATCTTATTGACGCGATTGCTAAACAGCCTGGCATAGCGCAAATAACCACGGGAAGCGGCATCTCGAAGCCAGTCATCCGTGGATTGGGCTACAACCGTATTGTGGTTGTCAACGATGGTATCCGTCAGGAAGGCCAGCAGTGGGGTGATGAGCACGGTGTGGAAATCGACGGCAACGAGGTGGGCTCAGTTGAGATATTGAAAGGCCCCGCCAGCTTGATGTACGGCTCCGACGCTATGGGTGGTGTGTTGGTGTTCAAAGGGATGCCGACTCTGCCGGAAGGAACGATCAAAGGCAATGTAAATGCGGAATACCAGACCAATAATGGCTTGTTTGGAGGCTCATTCAATCTTGCTGGCAACCAAAAAGGCTTCACTTGGGATGCCCGTTACAGCGAGAAACACGCTCACGCCTATAAGAACCGTTTTGATGGCTATGTGCCTAACTCCCAGTTTGATGAACGTGCCTTCTCGCTCAAGACGGGTTTGATGTGTTCTTGGGGCTTTTCCAACCTCAAGTTTGGGTATTACAACATCAATCCGAGCATTGTGGAAGGTGAGCGCGACACGGTGACGGGCGAGTTGGTGTCGGAAAATGAGGATTTGTTGACCTACCGCCGCGGTTTGCCGTATCAAAGAGTGTATCATTACAAAGCGGTTTCGGAGAGTTTTATCAACCTGTCGTCGGGTTACTTGAAGGTGATTGCGGGCTATCAACAAAACCGGCGCAAGGAATTTGAGGAGTCGGCGGACGAATATGGCTTGTATCTGCAACTCCACACGCTGAATTACGATGTCCGTTATGTTTCGGAAGAAAAGTTGGGGTGGAAGTTTTCGACTGGCTTGAACGGTATGGGACAAAAATCGCTCAATTTGGGTGAAGAGTTCCTTATTCCTGATTATGCTTTGTTCGATGCCGGCGTTTTTGCCACGGCATCCAAGTCCTTGAACCGTTGGAATCTAAGCGGCGGTTTGCGTTTCGATTATCGTTATTTGGACGCGAAAGGGCTGGAAGAAGACGGTGAAGTGCGGTTTGAGGATTTCACGCGGCATTTCAGCGGTGTTACGGGCAGTGTCGGTGCGACTTGTGAAATCACTGAGCGTTTGGATGTGAAAATCAACCTCGCTCGAGGTTTCCGTACGCCCAACATCAGTGAGCTGGCCTCCAACGGTGTGCATGAAGGGTCTTTGAGGTACGAGATTGGAAATCCCAACTTTAAGTCGGAATATAGCCTGCAGGCTGACATGGGCCTCAATTATGCTACACGTTATTTTGAACTGCATGGTGCACTGTTTGCCAACCATATCGACAACTACATCTATCTGCACCGTATCGATAGTATTATTGATCCAGATTTGGTGACATTTGCCTACGCCCAAGGGGAGGCTATGTTGTATGGTTTTGAAAGCAGTTTGGATGTCCATCCGCTACATGCCTTGCATGTCGGCGTAGCATTTTCGTATGTGAATTCGCAACTGCTGCACCAACCCGAAGAGATGAAGTATTTGCCTATGACACCAGCACCGCGTCTTTCGTCTGACATAAAGTATGAGTTGACGCACGATGGTAATGTGTTTAATAATGCTTATGTTGCCGTTCAAGCCGATTGGTATTTGAAACAGGACCATTACTTTGTGGCCTACGATACTGAGACGATGACGCCTTCCTATCTTTTGTTAGGTGTGTCGGTGGGTACCGATTTGTTTCTCAAAGGCAGAAAAGTGGCAGAAATGCATTTGATTGTCGATAATTTGACAGATGTCTGCTATCAGGATCACTTGAGCCGTCTGAAATATGCTGATTATAATGTCGTTACTGGTAGGCAGGGAGTGTTCAATATGGGGCGCAATGTCGTCTTCAAGCTGATGGTGCCCATTGGTTGATGCCTTTTAGCCATAAACCAAGTTGACGATGTCGCTGAGGATTTCGTCGTTTGGGTCATGATTTGGCACTTCGTGAGTACTGTAACCTTGAAGTAGGACTTCTGCCCTGTGAATCGCCTCGGGTTCAAGACAATCCGAGGCGATTTGTATGTCTTTGATGATGGCATTGGCTTCGTCGATTTGTAATGCGATTTCCACACCGCCCCAAGCAAAGCGGGCTTTCTTGGTGGTCTTGAATTGCTCCCAACGGCCAAAGAGGAAGACATGCGATGAGATTTCTTCTCTGATGGATTGCACTTCTTTATTATTTATTAAGGTGTCAAAATCCAAAATGTTGGCTTTGCCTTCATAAATCTTCTCAAAAGAGTCAATCAATGGCTGTTTGATGTTTTCCGAGGTGAGTTCGGGGACGAGTTCGCTGAGGTTGATGACCCGCGAAGCCACGCTTTTCACACCGTTTTTCAGCAGCTTGGCCTTGTCGACGATGAGGTAACGCTGCATCATCTCACCGTCGGTCTTGATGAGGATGGTGCCGTGGTGAAGATCATTTCTTAGTCCTTTGGCGAAGGCATTGCCACTGAACTTGCGCCCTTGACAGGTGAGGTCGTTGCGGCCAGAAATCTCTGTCTGCAAGCCATAGGAGAGGAGCGCGTCTTGTATGACGGAAAGCTGTTTCTTCACGTCATACAGCTTTTTGTCGGCGATGAAGGAGAAGTTGATGTTGCCCAAGTCGTGATAGACAGCTCCACCACCTGTGCCGCGCCGCATGAGATGACCGCCTTCGTCCAGAAGCAGTTTGACATTGCACTCTGCGTATGGATTTTGGTTGTATCCAATGACCACGGTCTGCCGGTTCTTCCACAGATACAAAGTGACGACTCCTTCCTCCTGATGTTCGGTGAGGTATTGCTCCAGGGCGCGGTTGAGGAAGGGGTCGTACTGCGGGCTAATGATAACTTGTAGCCTGCTCATAATGAAATGATTGTGCCTTATTTCTTGTTGATTATTGTTTTTTGGCTGACCAAGCGTCCGTCTTCTGTCAGACCTTGGATGATGTAAACGCCTGTGTTCAGCTCGTTCATATCGCTGACTGTGATGCGCTGGCCCTTCATATTATAGACATTCAGCACGTTGACAATTTTGTTGTCGGCATTTTCCTCAATTCCAGTGACTTCGATTTGGACGTAGTTTTCTCCATCGGGCGTGAGGGCGAAGTCGGATTCGCAATCCTCGTAGACGGCGGTGAGTTGGTATGTGTATTGACCGATACCGCTTTGGTCGAAATAAGAGGTAGCGTCTGCTTCCACTTCAATAACGACTTGGTCCTTGTATATGTTGTCATATCGATAGAGGTTGTAGTACAAGGGCTGTGTCTCAGGTGCTGTCCAGTTGAGTTTCACGCCAAATAGCTGTTCTTCCATGTCGTAGACATACTCGCCTTTAAAGTTTTCAGGCGCGAGGCAGGTCGGGATGGGTGGTTCGATGGGACCCATGGTGCCGTCGGGGCCGAAATTTTGGCCGTAGATACCTCCTTCGTCGGAATTCACCCATGCCACGATATTTTGTCCCATATGGAATCCGGAGCTTCTTTTGCTACTTGACTTTGCATAGTTTACTGAGCATAGTTGTTTGTTCCACAATACATTGCACTCCATATCCATACCAACTGCTTCGACAGTGGCTCTGCCGTCATCCGCTAGGCCACCTTTGTAATAGACCACTGCGAAACCGCTGCCGTCTTCAAAGGCGTCGATGCTGAGACCGCCGCATCCGTTGGTTCCATTGTCATATACCAGGACGCCTTCATCCCAAGGACGTTCACCCGTGGCAGTGATGCGGTTCACGTAAACCTTGCGTGTTGCTTGTGAGTATGAGTCAGTTTGAAGATAGGTGATGAGCAGGTCGTGAGTGACAGGATCAACGGTGGCACTGGCGCTGATATAGAAATTGGCAGGATCGGCGGAATGTACGGGGATGCCATTCGTGTCGCTGATGGTGGAGAAGCCGTTGGCATCGTAGTGGAATACATAGGTGTTGAACACACTGCCGATGCCTGAGTGCCAAATGTAGGCGTATGCGCCTCCCAAACCATCGGGCACGACATAATGGATATAGGTGACTTGGAAGGTTTGTGATGACATTAAGGTGACATCGGGGCCAATTTGTGTGCCATCGGTGGTATAACCCACGAGATGGATTTCCTTATCAAGCCAGAATCCTGATGTTGCAGATGTCTTTTCATAGGTCAAGAAGACAGAGTTGCCAATACCGAGAGTGAGTTTTCCGTATTGGCATTTGTATCCTTCCGCTTCAACGATGGTGGTGGGATACAACGTGCCGTCGGCTCCGATGCATTGCAGATAGAGGCGTTGGTAGTCGAAGCCTAGAGCCCACGCGCCGCCGTCATCGGTGGCGATGATTTCGGCACGCGAGAAGCCGTTGCCGTTGAAGAGGACAACGCCTTGTTCGCCCCAAGCGTAGGTGCCGTCGGCGTTGATTTTCACTGCCACAGTTTGGTCGTTGGAGGTAGCGAAGCAGCTGACCACACCATGGTCGGTAGTGACATCCATCGCGATACCTTCCGAATAGGAGTAGAATCCATGTCCCATAATGCGAATGCCGTCGTCGCCCCATTGCGGCGTGCCGTCGAAGGTGAGACGTTGCAATGTAGGACCGTAGCCATTAGGGCCGCTAGAGGACCATTGGACGTATGTGTCGCCATTCTCAACATCGGTTGAGACGAAAATTTCGCCGCTGTAGTCAGGGGAGTTGGCGATGTGGTTGTTGTTGATTGGGTCGTCAACCCATTGGGCTTGCAGTGCAAAGGAGACTGTCAAAACCATAAGTAGCAAGGATAGTTTTTTCATAGTGGTATGTTTATTGATGTATTTGTTGCTGTAGATTTATAAAAAACGATGTTCTATTGGTTCTTTCAAAGGTGCAAAGTAACGACATCTCCCTCTTGGTGTTCTGAGAGGTAGTGCTCGAAGGCGCGGTTGAGGAAGGAATCGTACTGCGGGCTAATGATAACTTGTAGCCTGCTCATAATGAAATGATTGTGCCTTATTTCCTATTGATTATTGTTTTTTGGCTGACCAAGCGTCCGTCTTCTGTCAGGCCTTGGATGATGTAAACGCCTGTGTTCAGCTCGTTTATGTCATTGACTTTGATGTGCTGGCCCTTCAAGTTGTAGACATTCAGCACGTTAACGATTCGATTGTTGTTCTCTTCGATTCCTGTGACTTCGATAGTGACATGATCCTCACCTTCGGGCGTGAGGGCAAAGTCGGATTCACAGTGTTCGTAGACGGCGGTCAGCTGATAAGTGTATTGTCCTAAGGCGCATTCATCGAAATAAGAAGTAGCGTCAGCTTCCACTTCAATGATGACTTGATCCTTGTATATGTTGTCGTATCGATAGAGGTTGTAGTGCAAAGGCTGTGTCTCAGGTGCTGTCCAATTGAGTTTCACGCCAAATAGCTGTTCTTCCATGTCGTAGACATACTCGCCTTTAAAGTTCTCAGGCGCGAGGCAGGTCGGGACTGGTGGTTCGATGGGTCCCATGGTGCCGTCGGGTCCGATGTTTTGGGCATAAACGCCGCCATTGCTGCTGTTTACCCAAGCCACCACGTTTTGTCCCATGTGGAAGCCAGTGCTGTTCTCGCAAAAGGCACGGGCATAGCTGTTCGAACTCATCTGCTTGGTCCACAGTTGGTTGCCGTCCATGTCATATCCTTTGGCTTCTACAGTGCAATTATAGCTGCCCTTGACATAAATGACACTGAACCCGCTGCCGTCTTCGAAGGCGTCGACACGAATGTCTGAATAGTTGTCGCCTTCATAATCAGCCACGAGGATGCCTTCGTCCCAGACTCGTTCGCCTGTGGCAGTGATGCGGTTCATATAGATTCTGCTTTGCGATTGTGTGGATGCGTCGACTTTTTCGTAGGCAATGATGAGGTCATGACTAACGGGGTCAACCGTACCATAGGCGCTATGATAGAAATTCATCGGGTCAGTGGTGTGAACTGGGGTGCCGTTTAGGTCGCTGATGGTGGAGTTGCCGTATAGGTCGAAGTGGAAGACATAAGTGTTGAAAGCGTCCATGATGCCGGCGTGCCACATATAAGCATAACCACCGTTCTGTCCGTCGGGTACCACATAGTGGCAATAGCTGCCACCCATGGTATAAGGAGTCATCAGCTGCACTTCAGGGGCGATTTGCACGCCGTCGACAGTGAAACCTACTACCCAGATTTCTTTCTCATAATAATAGGTGTAGGCCCAGGAGTTTTTCTCGTAAACGAGCAAAACACTATTGTCGAAGCCAGGTACCATAAGACCGAAATCGTGGTTTCTGTCGCCATCGCCCACTGTGATGACGGGACCTAATGTACCGTCTGCATTGATGTATTGCAGATAACTAAACGTATAATCGGTGCCGAGTGCCCATACACCGCCGTCGTTGCCGGCCATTACTTCTGAACGGTCACCGCCAGCGCCATTGAAGAGCATGATACCCTCTTCACCCCATGGCAAGGTGCCGTCGGCATTGATTCTGACTGCAAAGTGATGCGCATCGGCCGTGCGGAACACGCTGACCACGCCGCCATCGTTGGTGGCAGTCATGGCATAGCCCGGCGACCATGAAGCGAGGTTGGGGGTAGTGATTTGGACACCTTGGTTGTCCCATTGCGGAGTGCCGTCAAAACTGAGGCATTGTAGCCAAGGAGCCCAGCCATTACTGCTGCCTTGGGTCCATTGCACATAGGTGTAGCCGTTGACGGGGTCGGTCGAGGTGTAGACTTCGCCTGCATCTGCTGAGGAGTTGGCAATGAAGGTGTTGGTGCGTGGGTCATCAACCCACTGGGCTTGCAGCGTCACGAAGGAAGCTAAAGCCAAAAAGAAAAGTAGACGTTTTTTCATAGATGATTCTATTTTTATGTTGTTTGTTGCTGCAAAATTAGAAAAAATCGTTTCTTTGCAGAAAAAATCTGTCGCCATGGACGAAAAATTTACTTCAGAGGAAAAAAAAGCCGTTGCCAGCGTGTTGTACAATCTGGCCGATGCTGATTTTCAAAACCATAAGTCTGAAAAAGAATGTCTTGATGCCTGCATGAAAGAACTGGAGTTTGACGCGCCTGATTTTGTGCCCATTCCGAAGAACGAGTTACAAAAACAAGCCTATGAAACGTTGAAACGCATGTCAAAGGAAAAGAAACGCTCTTTTTCGCGCATGATGACACGCCTTTCGCGCTCCGACGACCATTTTGGTCCCCGTGAGCGGGCTTTCGTGATGGAGATTTTAAATATGTGTGACGTGCCGTTTGTGCATAGGTGATGGTTATATTCCTATTTTTTGTAGTAGTCACAATGGCCATCCCAAGTTTCCCAATGGGACTTATGGAAATAATAGCCCTTTTTTCCCCATCTTGTTCTTATTTCGGCCATTGAACGTTGATAATCCAAACGATTACTCTCACTATAATACGAAAAGCCAAAGTTCATGTCGCTCAACAGCTTCTCATACCCCTCGTAAGCTATTTCATCCGTGTGTTTCCACGCATATTCTTGTCCTGTTTTGTGCTCTTTCTTTTCATTCTGGGTCAGAGTTTTGCCTGACACCCTACTGTATCCATTACGTTGTATGGCTTCCCTTTGTGCGGGTGTCATGTGCTGTGATTTTTCAAAAGATTGGGACACGGTCTGGTTTAATGATTGAATGGATTGTGCCAGCTCGTCAAGAGAAGCTTTCAGATTTGCCGCTTCAATCTTTGCGACCTCTTTGTCAAATTCAGCCAATAGTTTTTTCGCTCTTGGATACCCTTGGTCAGCAGAAAGTTGGTACCAGTATTTTGCTTTGGCAAGGTCACGTTCGATACCGCCTGAGCCGTAAAAATAGTAAACACCAACGGCACATTGGCCTGGTGGGTAGCCCGCATAAGCGGATTGAAGATAGTATGGGAAGGCATCAGCTTGATTACGGGTATAAATCTCTTTTCCTGCAACTAACCAGGGCCCATTTTTCATTTCCGTATTGTAAGCATAAGAATAAATTGCTGGTACATAATCTTTTTCTATGGCTTTCAAAAGCCAAGAATTGCTCCCATATTCAAACATTGCAGGAACATATCCAGCTTCTGCTGATGCAAGTAATAACTCTTTCCACCTTTTATACTGTTCTGGATTATTGATTTGAATATTTTGGTCTTCGCCTAAAATTTGAAGGAGGACTGCTTCTTGATATTGCCTGAAGGCCACTGTGTCAAGTTGGCCTTCCGCTGCTTTTTCAAGGAAATAGTCAATAGCATAAAGGCAGGTATAGGCATCACTTCCTCCATACACGGCACGTTTATAGCATTCGAAAGCATATTCCGGATCTGTCTCAACTCCAATGCCGTATTGATACATGTCGCCTAAGGCAACATAGAATCGATCAGCATAATGTGTTGATTTTTCAAAATAGTAATATGCGGAATCGAAATTCTGCATTTCGCCATTTTTAAAGTACATCAGAGCAAGGTTATACAAAGCATAACCTTTGTCAATCGAATCTTTTTCTGGGGTTAAAGCTATAGATTTGTAAAAATAATCGATGGCAATGGAATCATTTCGCAATCCTTTATTATTCATGCAACGAGAATAAGATCTTCCTATATACAGAAAGTAAGCACCCGCCAGTTTGGGATGCCTTTTTGCCTTCTTTTTACACTTTCTCACAAACTTGTCTCGGTCTTTCATACCGTTATTGACTCTTATGAATTTTAAATTAGTGCTGTACATCGTCTCAAAGTTTTGTGAGACTGATGCGATGGAAATGAGTATGAAAAGCAAGAATAAGGAGATTTTTTTCATCGTTTTCTAATTTGAGTTTGTTTAGATTAGCAAAGTTAGACAATTATTGGAATATGCAAGGGAAAAAGGAAGAAAAATATTTTTGTTGTACAAAAAAGGAGAGCTTGCGCCCTCCTTTTTAATGTACAAATTATTGGTTTACTTGATATTGGGTTCTTCCAAACCGAAGTGCTTCTTCTTGTCGACGGCCTTGAGGTAGATCGAAATAAGCAGAGCTGCGATACCGAGGGCGGCCAACATGACGAGAGCCCAAGTGTAGTTCAGTTCATGGGCAGCAGTGCCTTCTGGGTTGGTCTTTTGCAACACATTGCCGATGAGGGTCGGGAAAAGGCCGAGGCCGATGTTCTGGATCCAGAATATCAGGGCATAGGCCGAACCGATGATCTTTTCGTCAACGAGCTTCGGCACGCTGGGCCACAAGGCTGCGGGTACCAACGAGAAGGAAGCACCTAGCACCAGAATGGTGACGTAGGCCACGATCACACCGCCAACAGATGAGCTGGCTGAAACACCAGGCAAAATGAAGGCAAAGGTGAGGTGGCATACGACAAGCAGCAAGGAACCGAGCATAAGCATTGTGGCGGCCTTGCCCTTGTGGTCGACATAGCTGCCGAGGATGGGAGTGATAGCCACAGCCAACAGCGGGAACACGGCGAAGATGGTCTCAGCAGTGCCACGCATGTAACCCATGTAGCAGTAGACCACGAGTGCGACTACGGCGAAGAGCATCAGTCCGATCTTCATGCCTTTCTTCTTCGAGAAGTTGCTGGCGAAGGAGCAGATGGCCACAATGAGCATGATGATGTACTGGACGATGGTAACAGAAATCGGGAAGCTTTCAGTGCTGCCGCCCCAGTAGGTGTTGATGTCGGCAGGGGTGAGCGTCAGGTTGCACTGCAGCATGTTGACAGCATACTTTTGGAACGGGAAGATGGCCGAATAGTAGAGAACGCAGAGCAGGGCGACCAACCAGAAACCGAGGCTCGACAAAATCTTGCCGATGTCGGAAATCTTGAACGGGTCGTCTTTCTCTTCAGCTTCACCTGTTTGAGCATCAAGTTTCTTGTCCATAAAGAAGTAAACAATGAACATGATGAGGGCGATGCAAAGCAGTACCACACCGAACTTGACGGAGTTGGAGACCTCAATCTCACCACCCAACTTGGCGAAGTAAGGGGAGAAGATCATGCAGGTGGCCACACCCAAACGGGCTAAGGCCATCTCGGAACCCATGGCCAATGCGGTCTCGCGACCCTTGAACCATTTCACGATACCGCGGCTCACGGTAATACCAGCCATCTCGCAGCCGCTACCGAAGATCATAAATCCGATGGCAGCCAATTTGGCCGAACCGGGCATACCGTCTGCAAAAGGCAAAATGTCGCCGATGAACGGAATGTTGACATTCCAGTTGAGGTGAGTGTTGAACCATGCTTCCATGCCTGTGCCGATAAAGCTTCTGCTGCATGCATAGAACTTGATTAGTCCACCTACAAGCATCACGGCACCTGAAAGCACTGCGGTAAAGCGAACGCCCATCTTGTCGAGGATGATACCGGCAATGATGAGGAAGAATACATAGACGTTAAGGAACACTTCTGCACCCTGCATACGGCCAAACGAGGCACTGTCCCAACCGCGTGTCTCTTGCATTAGGTCTTTGATGGGGGACAAAATGTCCATGAAAATGTAGCTGCAAAACATGGCCAAAGCCAACAACAGCAAGGCAATCCACCGCATGGTGGGATTGTCTCTCAATGTGAGTTTTTCTGTCATAATTATTTGATTTAAAGATTTAAGATTTCAGTTTTATGGGCTTCTGGCCTCTGGCTCTTGGCAGCTGGCAGCTTCGAGACTGGTTGTAAGTCTTTCCGTTATCGTAAAGCTGCCAGTAGCCAGAAGCTAAAGGCCAGTAGCAAATCATTCGGGAATCTGCACGACTTCTTTCTTATAGCCTTTCAGCACGGCCTTGGCCATGTTAGCTACGTCGTCGGCGGTAATGCCGTTGACAATCTGCTCATAATTGGCCATTGGGTTGTAGCCGTCACGGTCCTGCGTCTGGATGCAGTTCATCCAATAACGGTTGTTTTCCAAATCTTCGTTGTGCTTCTTGACGAGGAACTCCTTCACCTTCTTCAGGTCTTCAGCACGTGGGCCTTGATTGGCCACGTTCTGCAACTCTGCAATGGAGATGCCCATCAGTTTTTCGTACATCTCTTTATTGGTTTCAAAACCGATGAGGAACATGAAAGTCGGTTTCGGACGAAGGCTCAAGTTGCCTTGTACGCCTACGCCGTAAGTGCCGCCTTCATCTTCGCGGATCTTTTCGGTATAGACGATGTCCATCACGTCACCCAAAATCTGCATCTTCAACTGGTTTTCCATAGTATATTCCATATCGCCATTGAATACGGTGTAGCAGGTAACCTTCGGATTCTCCATGGCCTTGGTGTAATGGCTGTTGAAGTCCTTGTCAGTGATGACGGGGATGTTGGCAGTCCATGTCTCGTCGTTTTTCTTGGTCTTCAAGGCACCAATGTATTGCTCAACCATGGGCTCGAAGGTCTCTGGGTCGATGTTACCTACGAAGGTGAAGACAAAGTTGTTGGCGTCTTTGAAACGGTCGGCGTAGAGTTTGAGTGCCTTGTCGTAGTCTACTTTGTCGTAGTCTTCAGCTCTCATACGTTTGACGAGCGGGTGGTCGTCATACATGGCAAGCATGAGGTTGTCGCGGAAGGCAGTGTTCGGGTCGGACTCGGCATTGGCAACCATAGCCTTGGAACGAGTGATATAGGACTGGAAGGCCTCTTCATCGATGCGGAGCGAGTTGAAGTATAAATAGGTGAGTTGCATCATGGTCTCCAAGTCGCGGACGGAGCAGTTACCACTGATGCCTTCAGTCATCATGCTGACGTTGGGGTTGACAGAGACTCTCTTGCCGGCCAACACTTTGGGCAGGTCGATGGCACTGAAGTTGCCTAAACCGCCGAGTTTGGCCAAGCCATTGATTTCTTGCAAAGTGTAAGGATCGCTCTGGTCCATGACGGAATAGCCGCCGAAGCTGTAAGCCGACATCAGGATTTCGTCGTCCTTGAAAGTGGTGGGCTTATAGATGACCTTCACGTCGTTCTTCAAGGTGAGCACAGTGGCGTCAAATGTGTCATCGTGCTTCTTGCTTGCAATGGCGCCTTTCACGGGCAAGGTAGCGATAAGCGGCTCGTTGCTAACGGTTTCCACGTAAGGTTCCACCTCAACTTCGTTGGCTTTGTTGAACAAGGCTACGAGCTCTTCCTTGGTGGGCAGCGTCACGCCTTCTTTTTCGGGACCGGTCAGCGTGATGACGATGTTGTCCTCACGGATGAGTTCCGGCACGTATTGGTTGATGGCTTCCACGGGTAGGGCAGGCAGGATTTGGCTGAGCAGCATGTACTCGTTCTCGATACCCATCAGAGGCTCATTGGTGAGGAAGTGGGCGAGGATGGGGCTGAGGTAGCGGCCCGTCTCTTGTTTGTCGCGCTCATCATATTGGTTTTCGACGCGTTTCATCAAGTCGGCTTTGGCACGCTCGAATTCGGAGGCTGTGAAGCCGTATTGCTGCATGCGCTTGTTTTCAGCCACGAGAGCGTTCAAGGCTTCGTCAATGCCGTTTTCGTCTTTGGCATAGGCAGCTGTTGTCCAAGCGTCTTTGGTGTCGCTGACGAAGAAAGTGCCATAATAGCCGTAGCCGAAGATAAAGGGTGGGTTGGCCTTCTGGGTAAGCTCCTGCATACGGTTGTTATACATGGTGGCGACAAGTTGGTCAATGTAACCCTTCAGCCAATACTGGATGTCGCCCTTCTCCTCGTTCGGGACAACGTCGTGTTTGTAAAAAACCGAGATGTCATAATTGGTCTCCTCGGGATCGGTGCAGATGCTCACGATGGGCTCGGCATTGTCGGCTACCTCAAAGCGGGTGCGCTCGGCTGGGTTGATGGGGGCGGGGATGTCCTCGAAGATGGTCTTCAAGTGGTTCTCCACCTCGTTGACGTCCACATCGCCAATGATGATGATGCCTTGCAGGTCGGGACGATACCATTTGTGGTAATAGGCACGCAGGGCCTCGTGGTCAAAGCCAGTGATGACTTCCTCGGTACCGATAGGCATACGGTGACCGTAGGGGCTGTTGGGATAGATCTCAGGCAACATCTTTTCCCACATGCGTTGCTGGGCATCGTTGCGTGAACGTTTCTCTTCAAGGATGACACCACGTTCTTTGTCAATCTCGGGACCTTCCAGCGAAATGAAGCTCGACCAGTCGTGGAGGATGAGGATGCACGAGTCGACGAGGTTCATATTGGTGGTCGGCACATTGGTGAGCATGTAGACGGTCTGCTCGATGCTGGTCCAAGCGTTGACGTTCTCGCCAAACTTCACGCCGTTGTGCTCCATGTAATTAAGGAGTTCCTTTCCGGGAAAGTTCTTCGTGCCATTGAAGGCCATATGCTCAAGGAAGTGAGCCAGACCCTGCTGGTCATCTTCTTCAAGGATAGAACCGACTTTCTGCGCAATGTAGAAATTAGCGCGCTGGGCAGGTTTCTCGTTGTGACGGATGTAATAGGTCAATCCGTTCTCCAATTTGCCTCTTCTGACGTTCTGGTCGAAGGGCACGGGCATGGCTTGCTGGGCGAACATGGTCGCACTCAGGGCAAGCATTGCCAAAAGGGTAAGTGTTAGTTTTTTCATTTTTTTAATAGTTATTAGTTGTTTAGTTGTTCAATTAACGCAGGTCGTTGAGCCTGTCGAAACGCCGTCCATGTAATTGTCGGCCCTTCGACGGGCTCAGGGACCTTAACTTTTAATATAAATGTACTACATGTTTCTCGATAAAATACTCTTCTTTAAACCATTTGTTTATCGCAATCTGTTTGTGCCTCCAATAACGGTTGAGTGCCTTGTATTCCTCGGTGAGGTCACCGCCTTTCAGGTACAAGATGCCACCAGCCTCAGCGTCGCCCCTGATTCTCAGTTTGTTGCCAGCAAGGTTGGCAATCTCGGGCAAGGTCATCACGGCGCGACCTGTAATCACATCAAATTTTTCCTTCACCTCTTCTGCGCGTTTCTGCTCGGCCACTACATTTTCCAATCCGATGGCATCTTTCACTGCATTCACCACCTTGATTTTCTTGCCTGTTCCATCGATGAGGTAAAACTCAGTCTGCGGAAACATAATGGCCAAGGGAATGCCAGGGAAACCACCGCCTGTACCTAAATCCATAACCTTCATACCGGGTAATAGTTCGAAGTATTTGGCGATGGCCGATGAATGCAACACATGGTGCTCATAGAAATGCTCCATGTCCTTGCGTGAGATGACATTGATTTTGCTGTTCCAGTCTATATATAAGTCTTTCAGTTGGTTATACTGCTCCTTCTGCTTGTCGCTGAGCTGGGGGAAGTATTTGAAAAGGCTGGTTGTGTCCATTGATTTGCAAAATTGGCTTCAAAAATACGGTTTTTTTTGGAGTTAAGGCGATTTTATTTTAGTTTTATACGATTTTCGGGGATTTTGCGTTGTTTGACTATGGCTGATGGCATGGCCTATGGCTTGCATTCTAATATGGTCAGCTTCCTTTTTTTGGAATGCTGACATCGCGTATATGCAAGCCATAAGCTATTGGCTATGGGCCATAGTACGACAATCAACTTGAAAATGAAAAAGCACTACCTTCTATTATTGCTCTTGATACCCATAACGCTTACCGCGCAGCGCATCACCCCGGAAGAATACATCCAGACCTACAAGGACATCGCTATACGCGAGATGAAGACCCATAAAATTCCGGCATCGATTACCTTGGCACAAGGATTGTTGGAGTCGGGGGCAGGCAACAGTTCTTTGGCGCGTAATGCAAAAAACCATTTCGGTATCAAGTGCCACAAAGGTTGGGAAGGCGACACCTATTATATGGATGACGACGAAAAGAACGAGTGCTTCCGCAAGTACGACAATGTTGAGGAGTCTTTCCGCGACCATTCGGATTTTTTGTGTGGTCGTAGCCGTTATGCCGCTCTTTTCGACTTGGAAATCACTGACTATGAAGGCTGGGCCAAGGGCTTGAAGGCAGCGGGCTATGCCACCAATCCGAAATACGCCCAATTGCTTATTGACCGCATCAATTTATATGATTTGACCCAATACGACCAAATTGCCCTCGGCTTGCTTGCGGAGAGCGATGTGGAACCTATTGACCCCGAAGTTGACGAGTATTTCGAGTTGGCCTATTCTCCCAAGGATAAATCCATATTTCCTTTGGCCGATATGACCCCTGAAGGCCGTTTCATCTATGAGAACAACGGTGTGCGCTTTGTTTACGCCAAGGAAGGGGAGACACCTGAAAGCATGGCCAAGGCCTTTGGCATCAAGTTCAAGCGGTTCTGTGAGTACAACTGCCTGAAGCATCCCGAAGAGGTAATCTTCCACAGTGGCGATGTGGTGTATCTCGAAAAGTTGCGCAACCGCAACTGGAAAGCGAAGAAATACACCGTCCAGGAAGGTGAGACTGTTCGTGATGTGGCTTTGCGTTTTGCCGTGAAGCCCAATAAAATCCTAAGCAAAAACGGCTTAAAGGAAGGCGCACGCATCAGTAAGGGACAGGCGCTTTGGCTGAGGTAAGAGATTATTTCAATTCTTCCTTTAAGTACTTCGCCGTGTAGCTCTCCTTGCACTTAACGATTTCCTCTGGCGTGCCTTCGCAAACGATGCGCCCGCCGCGGTTGCCGCCCTCAGGACCCATGTCGATGATCCAGTCCGCCATCTTGATGACGTCCATGTTGTGCTCGATGATGAGGACGGTGTTGCCCTTGTCAACTAGTTTGTTCAATACGTTCATCAGCACCTTAATGTCCTCGAAGTGCAAACCTGTGGTGGGTTCGTCCAAAACGTAGAGTGTTTTGCCCGTGTCGCGCTTGGCCAGTTCGGTGGCCAATTTTACACGCTGTGCCTCGCCACCAGAGATGGTGGTGGAGGCTTGGCCAAGGGTCAGATAGCCCAAACCTACATCTTTCAATGTCCTGATTTTCTGTATGATGCTTGGGATGTTCTCAAAGAACTCAACCGCTTCGTTAATAGTCATGTTGAGCACGTCGTTGATTGACTTGCCTTTGTAGCGCACCTCAAGGGTCTCGCGGTTGTAGCGTTTGCCTTGGCATTCTTCGCATAGCACCGTCACGTCGGGCAGGAAGTTCATCTCGATGACACGCACACCAGCGCCTTTGCATGCCTCGCAGCGACCGCCTTTCACATTGAAGGAGAAACGTCCAGCCTTGTAGTTGCGGATCTTCGATTCGGGCAACTCACCATACAGTTTACGAATGTCGTCGAAGACCTTGGTGTAGGTGGCAGGGTTGCTTCGCGGTGTACGTCCAATGGGTGCCTGGTCGATTTGGATGATCTTGTCGATTTTCTCCAAACCTTCAATGCTGTCGTAGGGCAAAGGCTCTTTTACCGAACGGTAGAACTTCTGGCTGAGGATGGGGGAGAGGGTCTCATTAATTAAGGTGGACTTGCCTGAGCCGCTGACGCCTGTCACGCAGATCATCACACCGAGGGGCAGTTTCAAATCGACATTCTTCAGGTTGTGGCCTTTCGCTCCCTTGATGGTGAGGAAGTCGTCCTCCAATGGTTTGCGCCTTGATTTCGGCACTTCGATTTGGCGGATGCCGTTGAGGTAGTCGCAGGTGATGGAGTGCCCGGTCTTGGTTTCGGCAGGCGTGCCGGCAAAGACGACTTCGCCGCCGTGCCTTCCTGCACCTGGACCGATGTCGACCAGATAATCGGCATTGAGCATGGTGTCTTTGTCGTGCTCCACTACAATGACCGAGTTGCCGATGTCGCGCAGCTCCTTGAGCGACTCGATGAGGCGTTGGTTGTCACGTTGGTGCAAGCCGATGCTAGGCTCATCCAGAATATACAAAACACCTGTCAGTTGCGAGCCTATTTGTGTGGCCAGTCGGATGCGTTGCGCTTCACCGCCTGACAAAGATGCTGCTGGACGATTCATATTGAGGTAGTCAATGCCGATGTCCAAGAGGAAATGCACGCGCTTGTGGATTTCGCGCAGGATTTCCTTGGCAATGTCGTTTTGTCTTTCGGTGAGTTTGCTGGGCAACTCATCTATCCACTTGCCGAGGCTGAGTGTGTCCATGTTGGCCACCTCAGCGATGTTTTTCCCGTCGATGCGGAACCATTGCGATTCCTTCTTCAACCTTGTACCTCCGCATACGGGACAACTCACATGGTTCATGAACGAACCTGCCCAGCGTGCGATGGCTGCTGAGGCTTCTTCGTTGTTTTGGTCCTCGATGAAGTTGATGATGCCCTCGAAGTTGATTTTGACGGTTGAGGTGATGCCGAGCGTCTCGCGTTTCACCTCGAAGGTTTCGTTGGTGCCGTAAAGGATGACGTCGAGTGCCTCCTCTGAGATGTCTTTCATCGGCGTGTCGAGGGTGTAGCCGTATTTTAGTCCAATGGCTTCCAGCTGTCTGAAGATCCAGCTACCGGCTTTGTATTCGCCTGCTGGAGCCAGACCTCCTTTACGGAGGCTTAGGTTGGGATTTGGGATGAGCTTCTCTTTATCCACCACGGCGATTTCGCCCAGGCCATTGCACTTGGGGCAGGCACCATAGGGAGAGTTGAATGAGAAAGTGTTGGGCTCGGGGTCTTCGTAGGAGAGGCCAGTGGTGGGGCACATCAGCAGGCGGCTGAAGTAGCGCAACTGCTGGCTGTCGTTGTCAAGCACCATAAGCAGACCTTTGCCGTAACGGAAGGCGGTCTGCACCGATTTCTTGATACGGGTAAGGCTGTCCTCGTGTACCTCAATGCGGTCCACAACGATTTCAATGTCGTGGGTCTTGTAACGGTCGACCATCATACCGAACTCGATCTCGCGCATTTCGCCGTCCACCCGTACCCTTGTGAATCCCGCTTGGCGGATGTGCTCAAACAGCTCACGGTAATGGCCCTTACGGCCTCTGACGGTTGGAGCCAGGATGTTGATGCGCTTGCCGTCAAACTCTTGGAGAATCAGGTCGGTGATTTGCTCCTCAGTGTAGCGCACCATCTTTTCGCCTGTGTTGTAGGAATAAGCTTCGCCGATGCGTGCATACAAAAGACGCAGAAAGTCATAGATTTCCGTGATGGTACCCACGGTGGAACGTGGGTTTTTGTTCACGGATTTCTGCTCGATGCTGATGACGGGGCTAAGGCCAGTGATCTTGTCCACGTCGGGACGTTCCATATTGCCGATGAACTGCCGCGCGTAGGCTGAGAAGCTTTCCATATAGCGGCGTTGTCCCTCTGCATAGATGGTGTCGAAGGCCAACGACGACTTGCCACTCCCGCTGATGCCCGTGACGACCACCAGGGCATTACGTGGAATGGAGAGGTCGATATTCTTCAGGTTGTTCTCCCGAGCACCGAGGATCTCAAGGGTCTTATCTTCAGAGAATTCGTTCATTCCGCCTTTCTCATTTTCCCATGTGTCTTTGCATGTTTTCCCGTCGGAATCTTGATATCATAGCTGTTGCCAGCCGATATGGTCAGCGAATTGCCGCGTAGCCAAGGATTGAAATATTTCAACATCTTGAGATTGGTGCCTTGCTCGAAGGCGAAATCCACCAAGCTTGGAATACTCTCCGTGACGGTAACGGTCTTGGTCTCGTAAGGACGGTACCAGCCGTTGTCGCCAATTTGGAAACCGTATTTCTCGGGGTTCTCCGTGATGAGCTTCAGGGCAAGGATGCGGAACACGTAGCGTTGTGTCTCCTCGGGCAGTAACATGTCGTAATACGAATCCACGCGTTGTTCTTCTTGTGTCTTGGAAATGCGTCCGTTGCCGCAGTTGAAGGCGGCGGCAGCCAAAGTCCAATTGCCGAACTTCCGGTAGGAAGCCTTCAGGTATTTGCAAGCGGCCACGGTCTCTTTCTCCACATTGTAGCGCATGTCCACCTCCTTGTTGATTTCCAAACTATATTCCTTGCCTGTGCCTTCAAGGAACTGCCAAAAGCCTACCGCCTTGGATGGTGAGACGGCGTTGGTCAGTTCACTCTCAATCATTGCGAGATACTTGAAATCTTCAGGCAGACCGTATTTCTCCATCAGTGGTTCCATCACTGGGAACCAGCGTGTAGTGCGTTTTAGGAGCAAGATGGTGGCGGAATGTCTGTACGAGTTAACCATAAGTTCTCTCTCAAGGCGTTCGCGGACATAGAACAGATCCAACGGCACCTGCTCGCCGCAGAAGCTCATCGAATCAGGCAACTCGATGTCGTGGGTGATGTGGTCGATGTGGTCGAAGGAGAGGAATTCTTTGTCCGTGCCCTCGTATTGCTCCATTTGCTCATCATTGGATTGTGCAATCGAAAAAGTGATGGCGGCAGTCACACCTATTAATGTTATAGCCATGCCGCATGCCAAGAGGAGGTTTCTTGTTCTCATAGTGATATGTTGAGTTCTTGTTTTCAATGTTATTCTGTATTACGGCTCTTCGACAAGCTCAGGGACCTGCTTGGATATTAAAGCAAAGGTTGCTGAGCCTGTCGAAGCACCGATTAAAACGGTGTCACAAAGTCTTTGAACATCGGTGAAATCTTGTCCTTTTCGGACAGAATCGGGTTCTCTATGTTCCATTTGATGCCGAGGTCGGGGTCGTTCCAGCGGATGCTGCCTTCCGAGGCCTTGTTATAGACATTGTTGCATTTGTAAGTGAACACCGAATGATCTTCGAGGCAAACGAAGCCGTGAGCGAAACCTTCAGGGATCCAGTACATGAACTTATTGTCCTCGGTCAGCATCACTGATTCCCATTGTCCGTAGGTGGGGGAACCTTTCCTTATGTCAACGGCCACGTCCATGACAGCGCCTTTCACCACACGCACCAGTTTGCCTTGTGCAAAGGGCGGCTTTTGGAAATGTAGTCCGCGCAATACGCCTCGCATCGACTGTGATTCGTTATCCTGCACGAAGGTCATGTCGAGGCCGTGTTCAAGGAAACGTTGCCGATTATAGCTCTCGAAGAAATAACCGCGTTCATCAAGAAATACGTCGGGTTTGATGATGAGCAGGTCTTTTATTTTGGTTTCAATTATTTCCATTTCATTCAGTTTGGAGTTAGGAGTGAGCAGTTAGGAGTGGATTGGAGCCGTATTACTTCTCACTCATAACTCCTCACTCCTCACTGATTATAAATGTACGCACTCATTATACGCTGCCGCTGCAGCTTCCATAATGCCTTCCGACATGGTGGGATGGGGGAACACGGCATGGATGATGTCTTCGCCCTTGGCGCCCAGTTCACGGCAGAGCACGGCAGCAGCCACCATTTCAGTGACGTTGTCACCAACCATGTGGCAGCCGAGCCAGTCACCCGTCTTGGCGTCGAATACTACCTTGATGAAGCCATCGCGGTTGCCGGCAGCGGTAGCCTTGCCCGAGGCGGTGAAGGGGAACTTGCCAATCTTCACCTCGTAGCCTGCAGCGATGGCTTTCGCTTCGCTCAGGCCGACGGAGGCGATTTCGGGAGTGGTGTAGGTGCAACCAGGGATGTTGGCGTAATTCAAAGGCTTGGGGTCGAGACCGCAAATCTTCTCCACGCAGATGGTAGCTTCGTGGTCGGCCTTGTGGGCCAGTGCAGGACCGTGCACAATGTCGCCGATGGCGTAGATGCCCGGCACGTTGGTGCGGTACCATTCATCCACATTGATTTTGCCACGCTCGGTGCTGATGCCTAATTCTTCAAGGCCGAGGTTGTCGATGTTGGTCTGCACGCCCACGGCGGACAAAACGATGTCGGCCTCCACGGTTTTTTCGCCCTTCTTGGTGCTGATGGTACACATGCATTTTTCGCCTGTGGTGTCCACGTGGGTCACTGAGGCGTCAGTCATCACGGTCATCTTCAGTTTCTTGAAGGCACGTTCCACTTGCTTCGAGACTTCCTCGTCTTCATTCGGGACCACATTAGGCAGGAACTCAACGAGGGTGACTTTCACACCCATTGAGGTGAAGAAGAATGCGAACTCGGAGCCGATGGCACCAGAGCCTACCACGACCATGCTCTCAGGCAGCTTGTCCAAGACCAAAGCCTGGCGGTAGCCGATGATTTTCTTGCCGTCGATGGGCAAGGCGGGCAGCTCGCGCACTCTGGAACCCGTGGCCAGGATGATATGGTCAGCTTCGTATAGTGTGGCATTGCCTTCGGCGTCGGTCACTTCCACTTGTTTGTCTTTAGTCAGTTTGCCGTAGCCGGCGATGACATCGACATTGTTTTTCTTGAGCAGGTACTGCACGCCCTTGCTCATGGTGTCGGCCACGCCACGGCTGCGGGCCACGACGGCCTCCATGTCGGGTTTCACTTCGCCTTCCACTTTGATGCCGTAATTCTCGGCATGGTTGATATAGGTATAGACCTGTGCGCTCTTCAGCAGGGCCTTGGTGGGGATGCAGCCCCAGTTGAGGCAGATGCCGCCCACTTCGGCCTTCTCGACCACAGCGGTCTTCTTTCCAAGTTGTGATGCTCTGATGGCAGCCACATAGCCTCCTGGGCCGCTGCCGATAACGATGACGTCGTATTTCATATTCGGGGATTTAAAGATTTAAGATTCAAAGATTCAAAGATTTAAAGATTTAAGATTCAAAGATTTAAAGATTTAAGATTCAAGGGTTTGATCCCACACTCGCTTCGCTTCTTTGCAAGGAACAAAGCAATTCAGAGAATTGCCCTCATTTGAACTGCGAAAGTACGAAAAATTCCGCAAACGACAACTATTCAAAGATATCGAATAGTTTAAAAATATTTTCTTGTGAATGAAATTTGAATTCCCCGAAGCGTTGATGGTTTCGGAGGATTTCATACATTATTCCGCCCATTTCATACATTTCACTATTTTCCGTATCTTTGCATCGTCGCTGAGTTTTTACCTTTGCTGCGTCATGCTGAAGAAGTATCTGGTCATATCCACTGCCACCGACTTGGTGCGCATAGCCCCCGACAAGATAGTCTATATCTCGTCGGACGGCAACTACTGCAACCTTGTGCAGGCCGACAATGAGTCGCGTCTGCTCACGTTCCAGTTGGGGCAAATTGAGAATATGATTTGCGATCAGCTTGGCACTGACGGTGACGGCTACCTGTTCATTCGCATTGGCAGGGGGCTTATTATCAACCGAAATTACATCTATTACATCAACATTCAGAGCCAGAAGCTTATCCTTTCCGATGTGGCAAGGTTCACTCACACCGTGTCGGCCTCGAAAGAAGCTTTGAAAAAGCTCAAGGACCTGATGGAAAAGGAGGCAAAAGGATGAATACAGAGAAAGACATACGCGACGACGAAATCCGCGTCATCGGCGGGGACGACGACCATGACAAGAAACCTCAAGGCTGGAAATGGCTGCTATTGCTCCTTGTAGGCATCATTATTGGGGTCATCATTTGGCAGTTGAAGCCCGAGAACCCCGAATCGTTACTATCAGGTGAGTCAACCGAGCAGGGATATTACGACCCTGTTCCCGAAACGGTGGCACAACCCATCGACAAACAACCTTTGGCCAAGGCCGAAGAGATAGGGAAGGGCTTCGTTGAGATGATGGACACCACCATCAACGACATTCCCATGCGGATATACATCCCACACCAAATGAGTTTTTCGCTGTTTGTCGGTGTCATCGACCGCACCGATCCGTCTATCCTTTTCGCAACCCAGGCCGCCGATGTCCGCGCTGACAATGAAGGCATTGTGGGAGCTTTTGTATTGAAAGGCGAACCCTTGTCGTGGGGCGGCTCCAAGAAAGGCTTCTGCGCCATTATCAATGACACGGTGACCGTAGGCGTGGCTGAGAATACGCCTCTGTTTGAGGAGGCTACCGAAAAGGAAGGCTACTTCTTCCGCCAGTTTCCTTTGGTGGATGACGGCCAGCTTGTGGAGAACGAGTTGAAAGGCAAAAATATACGCCGTGCCTTGTGCGACCGCAACGGCGAGATTTTCATCGTGGAATCCCTTAGCGAAGAATCGCTCCATGATTTTGCTCAGGCCTTGTCCGACTTGGGTGTTGATCAAGCCATTTATTTGCTAGGTGGCATTGCCTACGGATGGGCCACCGACGCTGAAGGCCATCACCACGAGTTTGGCAACCCCGACCCGCCCAAGAGGATAAGGAAAAACATCAGTTATTTGGTGATGAGAGAACGTCCGTGAAGTACGAAATTCATCCCTGACATCTATTTCATACATCCTTAAGTCATTTCATACATTCCCTGACGGAATCCCTCGTAAAGCCGTTGATTTTATGTTGTTTTGCATGGTTGAATCACAAAAATCATCAAAACAATGAAAAAAGACAATGCCTTCAAACAAGCTGCCCGTTGGGTAGCTCGTATGTTCGGCTACAAGGCCGAAAGTAGATTTGGAAGAGCGATGTGGTATGTGTTTTTTACAAGTGCCGCAATCGTAACATTTGTTATTGTTTTCGGGCACATCACCCGTGCCATCAGATCGGTAAAAGAGTATCGCGATGACCGCAGGTATGAGCGTATGATGAACAGCCCCACCTATCTGCATGACTATGAAAACAAGTATGTCAGTCCTTACGTTATCTATCATGATGACTACCCCAGTTCTGGTTATCTCTATAACACGACCCTCGGACGGCGCACAGAGACGGGTATCCAGTGGATATGCAGGTCGTCGGACGGCGACAGCCTGGCCTGTTACTGCAAAAATGACAAACGTGGCTACTTCAACCGTTTCACTGGTAAGTTGGTGGTGCCGCCACAATATGAGAAGGCTTGGATCTTTTCTGAAGGCCTGGCATGTGTGATGGAGAATGGGATGCTTCATTTCATCGACCACAAAGGACAAAAAGCGATTGATAAGGAATATCCATATGCCAATTACCTTTATGACTACTGTTTCCACAATGGCCTGTGTGAGATGCTTGGCGACGGCGGCCGCATCGGTCTCATCGATAAACAAGGAAACTGGGTGGTTGAGCCCGTTTATAGTGATATGACTTATTACTCGAAAGGGTTCTGGGTGGTTAATGACAGCGACAACAACCAAGGTTTGTTGGACGCAAATGGTCAGGTGCTTCTGCCCATCGAGTATGATTACATCAGTGTACGTGAGAGTGATAGTTGCATCTTTGTCCACCGTTTTGACTATATCGAACAGGTACTGGACTTCAATTGCAATGTAATCAACCCGTGCAACATTGAATCGGTTTATTATTTGGAATACACAACCGATGAGTATGATGAAGAAGGTGAAATAAAGAAGGCTGTGGCCAATTGCAAGACATACCGCACCTACAATACGTTTGGTTTAATGGATAAAAATGGTAAAGTCATCACGGCTCCGGTTTACTTAAACATCAAAGCCATTGGCCCCGACCGTTACCATTGCTGGGGTTCAGACGGTTCCGTTATTCTCGATAGCAAGGGGAATGTAATTGAGCAAAACGTGGAAGACATTCAAACCCAAACAAAGTAATGTCGGCGTTTAAACAAGTTATTATGAAAAATGCCTCCAAGGGGTTGCGGCCAATAAAAAGATGCTGTATTTTTGCAAAAAACTCAAAATATAAAGATTATGTTTCATGAAAAGACGAGAAAGTCTTGCCTTTGGCTTTTGGTGGCAGGCATTATGGCCCTTGCCCTGATGGGCTATAATACCCCCACCAAGTCCAAGAAGCAACCCCTTGTGGTGGAAAGACAGGAATGTGTATTGCAATTCATGGTGGGCAACATTCCTTCCGAGGATTTCCACATTGGCATCACAATGGATATTCCCGTGGACGGCGACCCCGTTCTGATCGATTCCGTGGTGCGTCTGCTGAATTGGGCACTTTACAATTTCATGGATGACAACTGTGAACCACGCTTTGCACCCGAGGAGGTGTATTGTGCCGATGCGAAACAACTGCTCCAACATTACCGCGAGGCTTACCAGCCTTTCATCGTTGACACTTGCTATAAAGGAGATGAATCATATTGTTTCCCCGATTTCTTCCATTATTTGACTGTCGCTATGGTCGAGCAAACCGAGAAATTCGTGACCTATAAGTCTTCAGTGTATTTCGTCGGTGAGGGCGATTTCGAGTATTCGGCTTGGGTCACCTTCGATAAGCATGATGGTCACCGACTTCCCGAAGTCATAAGCGATGCTGACTTCATGCGTTTTCTTGAGGAACATCCTGACCAACGGGCATATACATGGGAAGATATGCAATATTGCATTTCGGAGGGCTATGACGTGGGAAGCAGGAATTCTTTTGGTCTGAAGAGCGACAAGGTGTGGAACGAATACATTTACGCTCCCGGCATCATCGACACGGTATGGTACGACATGAAGGTCATCAAGCCGTATCTTTCCAAGGAGGCCAAGGAGCTTCTGAAATAAATAATTTATGCTTTGAGAGTACTGTAAGTGAGCATTTCGGGCGAAATCTAACCAAAATGGGGTAGGTTTCGCCCGAAACTGTATATGACCAAGAAAACTTCTCTTTTTTCTTCCTCCAATCCAAATATTTTTTATTTTTGCCCTTTCAAAACTCTAAATCAATTCACTATGAAGAAACTAAGAAAGATGGCATCAGTATTGATGCTCGCAGCAGCGGTGGTGTTTGCCGCAGGCTGCACGAAACCCGATGAACCAAACAACGGTGGTGATGACAACGGAGGCGGTAACAATGGTGGCGGCGAGACCCCCGAAGTGACCGTAACCGTGACTACAGTCAAGCCGAGCGACATTACTGCGACGACCGCAGTTTGCGGCGCAGAAGTGACCGTAAGCGAAGGTGCCACCCTCTCCGAACTTGGTGTGTGCTGGAGTAAACTGGCCAACCCCACGGCAAGCGACAACCACCTTTCTACTGCCACATGGAACGAGCCTTTCTCCTGCACGCTTTCCGAGCTTGAGCCGAACACCGTCTACCATGTGCGCGCCTACGCCTTGGGCAACCAGGAGTATTACTATGGTGCCGACAAGAGATTCGTCACGCTTGACAATAGCCCGATTGCTCCAGAAGGCGCAGTTAACGGCTTCTTCACCATCAATGAAGAAGGAGACCAGGTGCGTTTCTCGCACGGCAATTTGCAATATCAGGCCACAACGAACACTTGGCGCTTTGCTTTGAACCAGTATGACTATGTAGGGGAGGACAACGTGTATAATTCCTCGTTCTACTCTGATTGGATAGACCTGTTCGGTTGGGGCACGAGCGGCTGGGATTGCGGAAACGATTATTACAGACCGACCGATATAGAGTATAGAGACGAGCCTGGTCCTGAATTTGGATATCACTATGGACCTATTGGAGAGAACTCCCTTATAGGTGAATATGCCAATTCTGACTGGGGCGTTTATAATGCCATTTCCAACGGCGGAAACCAGCCTGGCATGTGGCGTACCCTGGGTGCTAATGAATGGAACTATATAGTGTTTAATAGGAGACCTGAATCTGGTTGCCGCCTTGTCAAGGCCCAGGTCAATGCTGTTAATGGCCTTATCCTTCTGCCCGATAATTGGACCACGGAAACCTATCCCTTCGCAAACATGAACAACACTATCGCAAACTATGAAGGAAATGTCATATCTGCATTGGATTGGTCAATGTTGGAGGATGCTGGATGCGTGTTTCTGCCGGCCGCAGGATTCAGATATGTTTCGGAAGTGAGAAGCGTTAATGAAGAAGGTGATTATTGGTCAAGAGACCATTCTAATATCAATGCTGCTGGCTTTTTCTGGTTCAAGAGCAATACAATTACAAATGGCTTGTATGCTTGGCCTCGTTGGCAAGGGCGTAGTGTACGTTTGGTGCAGGATGTTCAGTAAGTTAGGCCTTGATTGCTGACCTTCTCGGGCGAAATCTAACCAAAATCTAGTAGATTTCGCCCGAAATCGTATATGACCAAGAAAATCTCTATAGTTTTCTTTAACCAATCCAAATATTTTTTTATTTTTGCCCCTTGAAATCTCTAAATAAACTCAATATGAAGAAATTAATAAAATTTGCATCTGTATTGATGCTTGCAGTGGTGGTGGCGTTTGCCGCAGGCTGCACGAAACCCGATGAACCGAACGATGTGGTCAACTATACCGTCAAAGTCCTGGCTAATCCCGAGGAAGGCGGTACGGTGAAAGGCGCAGGCACTTATGCCGAAGGCGAAACCTGCAAACTCACGGCTGTTGCCAGCGAGGGTTATACCTTCGCAAACTGGACAGAAAACGGTGAAGTGGTCGCAAATGATAGCAATTACAACTTCACCGTGACGAGTAATCGTAATCTTGTGGCCAACTTTGATTTGGAGACTTCTCCCGCGATTGAAGGTGGCCTGATGGTCTATTATCCCTTCGACGGCAACGCCAACGATGCCAGCGGTAATGGCTACCATGCCACTCCTTGCAATAGTTTCCACTATGGAGAAGGCAAGTTGGGCGAAGCCATTGGCGTGGTGGGTGAAGGATGGGGTTCAAGTTCAGGCGGTCATGTCTTGCTTCCAGAATACGACTTCGACATCTCCACTGGTATCACTCTTTCGTTATGGGTAAAGGCCGAAGGTCTATCGGTCAATGACGGAGAAGCCTATATTAATTTCGGAAACGATATCGGATCCAACAGCGAAAACAGGATGTACATCATGCAGTTCCCTACGTACATCAAGTTCGTGTACAATGAATGCACGATTTCCATTCCTTACGAGAACAGCTACACAGGAACTTGGGTGATGTACACGCTGACTTGCAATCCTGAAGGCCAAATGATGGCCTACGTGAACGACGAAATTGTTGGAGAAGATCAAGTGAACTATAATGCGCAATGGAACACGTCGTTGGCTGCCCTAGGACGCCACTGGTGGAATGGAGAAGCCTCCAATTCGACGAGATTCATCGGCTCGTTCGATGAGGTGAGAATCTACAACCGCGCTATTACACCAGAGGAAGTTCAAACACTTTACAGTTTCAATTAGAGTTGACTCGTTGGTATGTTTTCTGTATCAGAAAATTCACAAGTGAACTTCTCGCAGGGTAATACGTAGTACATCTGTAGTGTAACTATATTTTATTGGAAGTTTACTGAACCTTTCGGGCGAAATCGAACCAAAATAGGGTAGATTTCGCCCGAAATCGTATTATGATGATCATTTGGGCGAATTCTCTTTGTCGTCGGGTTTCTCCTGAACAGCCTCCTTCGTTTGGCTTTTCTTTTCGCTAATCCGTTTAATCACCTTGAGCAAAATCGCCCAAAGCACAAAGAAGGCCACTACGGCAACAGCCCATACTATAATCAATGTCAGCGTATCGCTACTCATCTTCTTGAAATCTTGAAAAAGCTATCAGCTATCAGCCATCAGCTGTCAGCTAGGCCTTGGCTTGCTGAAAGCTGACTGCTGAAAGCTGAGAGCCGATTTTCGCCTGCAAAGGTAAAAAATCGGCGCGACATATTAATATAAGGTGTAAAAAAGTGTTCGTAGGTCGGTCAAAATGTTGCAAGTTTCGAAATAATCCCTATCTTTGCACCATATTCCAAAACG